>JAESFX010000050.1_pt1 | contig 212122 bp, 164 predicted proteins | sample 9269501 | NCBI WGS metagenome assembly JAESFX01 (sample SAMN14515570, study PRJNA621655) | algae metagenome | isolation source: Desmonostoc geniculatum HA4340-LM1 and co-occurring heterotrophs from cave... | place: USA: Maniniholo cave, Kauai, Hawaii | collected 2009-07-28 | reverse complement strand
TCCGCCGCTAACCATCAGGAGTGCAAGCACTCCATCAAGTCCGCTCGACTTGCATGTATTAGGCACGCCGCCAGCGTTCGTCCTGAGCCAGGATCAAACTCTCCATAAAGGTGTTTGACTTGCTCAAATCGATACTAGCTTGTATTGCATTGTTTGGATTCGACGTGATCCATTTGTTCAGTTTTCAAAGAACTTGTTTACCGTCAGGCGTTTGCCGTGACAAGTACATACCTTATCAGCTTCAGATCATCGTGTCAAGCATTCGTTTCACATTTTATTATGTGTCCATTATGTATGACGGCGTGTCTCAGAAGCGACAAGAAATAATATACCACCTGCACAAACAAAATACAACTTGAAGTTTATGACAATTGTCGAAGCCCCTTCAATTAAATAATCGACCACGCAAATGCGACCGAAAGATACGCGCAAAGAGGCGTATACAAATACGTATCCATTCGAGCAAATACCGTCTGCCGCCGCTTCTTGAACAAACCGAAATAATTGAACTCCCCTACTACCCTTAATGCAAATACGACAACACAGCTCCAAGCAATCGTCCGAATCCACGCATCAGGCACCGGCCATTCCGCCAAACCCGCTTCGGCTAATATTGTAGCGCCAGCCGCTATAACAGCCAATGCGACAATGATCGTCGGACCGGGACCTGGCACGAATGCCCGCTTCCCTTCCTGCTGGGGGATAACGGCTCCTCCGCCCCACCGGCCACCGAATGCCCAATATACATGAAGCAATCCAACCGCAAACAACATGCATGCCGCTATACCTGCCGCCACTTCCATCATATCGACACCGTCCCATCCCGATCCTCAATTCCATCCGATCTGCAAAAAAGAACGGAGCGCTCGGCCCCGTCCCTTCTTATGATAAAAACTACAATCGAAGTCCTTCAATGATGGGCGACCTACAGCTTTTCAAAGCAAAGCAACTTCGTAAGCACGAGGTAGTTTTTATCGCCAATAAGAATTTGTCATTTCGGATGCTCCGAAAACTTATACATTCATATGTGGTTAAGTAATTACTCGTCGCCAAGCAAACGAAGCAGCTCCGCTTCGTCGTCGATGACGGCTACGCCCAGCTCGCGCGCCTTGGTCAGCTTGCTGCCCGCGCTGTCGCCCGCAACGACAAAATCCGTCTTCTTGGAGACGCTGCCCGATATCTTGGCGCCGCACGCCTCCAGCCTGCGCGCCGCTTCATCCCGCGTCATCGTCGGCAACGTCCCCGTCAGCACGACGGTCTTGCCGCTGAACACGCTGTCGGCCCTAATGACGGCCGGCTGCTCCGCTTCGGCTTTGACGCCGAGCGCGCGCATTCTGGCGATGCTCTCCGCATAGGTCGGATTGGCAAAAAATCCGACGATGCTCTCCGCCACGATGCCGCCGATATCCGGCAGACCGACCAGCTCTTCAGCCGTTGCCGCCATGATCGCGTCCAGATCGCGGTAATGGTCGGCCAGCATTTTCGTAGTGGCCTTGCCCGTATTGGGGATGCCTAGCGCGAAAAGGAAGGCCGCAAGATCCCGGTTCTTCGACTTCTCTAACGCCTCAAGAAGCTTGAGCGCCTTCTTCTCGCCGAACCGCTCCAGCTTGATCAGATCGTCAAAGCCAAGCGCGTACAAGTCCGCCGGATCGCGAACCTCGCAATCCGCGTACAGCTGCTCCGCCGTCATGATGCTGAACGATTCGATATCCATCGCGTCGCGCGACGCGAAGTGGGTAATCCGGCCGATCGTCTGCGGGCGGCAGCCCAAGCTGTTGTTGCAGAACAGATGCGCGCCGCGCTGCTCCAGCTCCGTGCCGCAGGAGGGACAGGCGATCGGGAATACGATCTCTCCTCCCGGCTCCTCGTCCGCTTTCCCGAGTATCTCGGGAATCACGTCGTTGGAGCGGCGGATCGAGACTAACGTGCCGAGCGCAAACTTCAGGTTTTTCCGTTCGATGTCGCCGATGTTGTTCAACGTGCAATTCTGCACAGTCACGCCCGCCAGCTCGACGGCTTCGACTCGCGCGACCGGGGTTATTTTGCCCGTGCGGCCCACTTCCCAAGATACCGACTCCAATATGGTTGTCGTCTCTTCCGCCTCGAACTTGAAGGCGACCGCCCAACGAGGGAACTTAACGGTGTAGCCTAACGCCTCGCGGGTCCGCATATCCGTCAGCTTGACGACGGCCCCGTCGATCAAAAAGTCGAACGTCAGGCGCTTCTCCGCGATGGCGGTCAGCTCGGCCTGCACTTCATCGATCGTGTTCGCGTATTTCACGTAGGGGTTGACCTTGAACCGGTTCTGAAGCAAGAACCGCTGCAGCTCTTGGTGATCCTTAAACGTTACGCCTTCGGCGTATCCTATATTATAGATAAACGCGTCGAGCTTCCGCTCCGCCGTAACGGCCGGATTTAGGTTGCGCAAGGCTCCCGCGGCTGCATTTCGGGCGTTTTTGAGCGGCTCCGCCGCCGTTTCGTTGTACTTCGCAAGGACGGACAGCCCCATGATGCCCTCGCCCTGCACCTCGATGATGCCTTCCGTAAACGGTATGGTCATCGGAATCGAACGAATGGTGCGCACTTGAGGGAGGATGCCTTCGCCCACCGTACCGTTCCCCCGAGTGGAAGCCTGCACGAGATTGCCGTTTTCGTAGGTCAGGTTCAGCGTCAGCCCGTCGAACTTCAGCTCGATGACGTAGCTAGGCTGAGGCAGCGGTTCGACATCCGGATTTTTGGCGTTGTAGTCGGCAACCGCCTTCTGGACGCGCGCATGCCAAGCGAGCAGATCCTCCTGATCCTGCGCCTTGTCCAAGCTCCACAGCCTGGCGCGATGGCGATGCGGATCAAAGCCCTTAAGCAGCTCGCCGCCTACGCGGAGCGTCGGCGATTCCGGCAGCGTTACGCCTTCCGTTGCCTCCAGTGCCACCAGCTCGTCGTAAAGCCTGTCGTAATCCGCGTCGCTGACTGCCGGGTTGTCCATCGTATAATAATGATAGTTGTGCTCTGCAAGGAGCGCGATAAGCTCTTTCATCCGTTCGGACCCAACGTTCACGTGCGGAACCTCCCTAAAATGGCATTCGTTTGTTCTTGCGAACGTAAGCCGCAACGCCCCGGATTACCGCGCTGCGACGTTAATCATTGATGCCTTAAACCTTCTTGATCGGCGCGAAGCCGGCAAGCAAGCGCTTGATGCCGACCGGCGCCGGGAACGCGACCTGTAGCTCCATGTCGTTACCCGTTCCCTTGACGGCCACGACCGTGCCCTCGCCCCACTTGCCGTGGGCGACGCGGTCGCCGGCCGCGAACCCTTCCCCGGGAGCGGAGGCGCCGCTTGCCGCCGGCGCTCCCGGTGTTGTGGCCGCGCGGGCGGCATCCAGGGAGGTGGTGACGCGCACGCCGCCACCTCCGCCGCTTCCGCCTGCGGCGGCCCTGCCGCTCCCGGCGCCGAAGCCCGGGGAGCGCGATCCTGCGGCGGCGGAAGGCGAAGCGCCGCCGCCGTAACGCGACGGCGCGGTGCGGCCGAAGCCGCTGCCGCTGCCGAACCCGCCACCTCCGCCGCTGCCGCCGATGGCGGTGGATACGCCTTGCTTGAGATGATCCGGGATCTCGCCCAGGAATCGCGAAGGCATGTTCATTCCCGTACGGCCGAACAACGTCCTCATGCGGGCGCAGGTGAGGTACAATCGCTCCTCCGCTCGGGTTATGCCTACGTAAGCCAACCGGCGCTCCTCTTCCAGCTCCTCGTTATCCGTCAGCGCGCGGCTGTGAGGGAATACGGTTTCTTCCATCCCGATAATGAAGACGATCGGGAACTCCAGCCCCTTGGCGCTGTGCATCGTCATCAGAACGACGGCGTCTTCGTCCTGCTTCTTCTCCTCCTCGGCATCCTTGCCCAAGGAATCGATATCCGCGATCAGCGCAAGATCGGTCAGAAACGCGACAAGCGATTTATCCTCGTTGCGCTCCTCAAAATCCATCGTAACGGAGAGAAACTCGTCGATGTTCTCGATCCGGGCTTTGGACTCCAGCGTATTCTCGCGCTGCAGCTCGATTCGATACTGCGACATCTCCAGAATCTTTTCCGTAAGCTCCGTTACCGTCAAATAATCGACCATCGCCGTCAGATTGTAGATGAGGCCATAAAATTCGCCCAGAAGAGCGCGAGTCCTCGCGTTCACTTCCACGTCGCCGAGATCGGCCAGCACGCGGTAGACGGATACGCCGCGCCGCGCGGCTTCTTCTTCCAGCTTGCCCACGGTCGTGTCTCCGATACCCCGCTTCGGCACATTAATGATTCGCGTCAAGCTGATATCGTCGTCCGGGTTGGACATCAGGCGCAGGTACGCCAGCAAGTCCTTGATCTCTTTACGGTCGTAGAATTTGATGCCGCCTACGATTTTGTAAGGGATATCCGACTTGATCAAAATTTCCTCGATAACCCGCGACTGGGCGTTCGTCCGATACAGAATCGCGTGATCCGCGAACTTGCGGCCCTTGTTCGCGTTCTTGCGAATCTCGCCCGTGACGTAATACCCTTCATCATGCTCCGAATCCGCTTGGTAGAACGAGATGATATCGCCAGGCCCCTGCTCCGTCCACAGCTTCTTCGGTTTACGTCCCGTGTTCAGGTTGATGACCGCGTTGGCCGCATCCAGAATATTGCCGGTCGATCGGTAATTCTGCTCCAGCATGATCGTGCGGGCTTCCGGATAATCCGTCTCGAAGCCGAGAATGTTGGAAATATCCGCTCCGCGCCAACGGTAGATGGATTGATCGCTATCGCCCACGACGCAGATGTTGTGATGTTTGTCGGCCAGCATCTTGCAGAGCATATATTGCGCCCTGTTGGTATCCTGGTATTCGTCGACATGGATGAAGCGGAATTTGTTCTGATAGAATTCCAGAACCTCCGGCATCTCCTTGAACAGCTTGATCGTCATCATGATCAAGTCGTCGAAGTCGAGGGAGTTGTTGCTCCGCAGCCGCTTCTGATACATCGCGTATACCTTGGCTACGAGCTCGTCGAAGTAATCGCCGATCTTCCCCTCCAGCTGCTCCGGAGTCACCAGCTCGTTCTTCGCGCTGCTGATCGACGACTGAACCGCTTTGGGTTCGATTTTTTTCGTATCGATGTTGAGATCCTTCATGCAATTGCGGATAACGGACAGCTGATCCGACGAATCCAGGATGGAGAAGTTCGACGTAAAGCCGATCCGGTCGATATCCTTGCGCAGGATGCGGACGCACATGGAGTGGAACGTCGATACCCAAATATCCCTGCCCGACGGGCCGACCAAAGCGCCGACCCGCTCCTGCATCTCTCTTGCCGCTTTATTGGTAAAGGTGATCGCCAGAATGCTCCATGGCGCCACCCGCTTCTTCTCGATTAAATACGCGATGCGGTGCGTCAGCACCCGCGTCTTGCCGCTGCCCGCCCCGGCCATGATGAGCAGAGGGCCGTCGGTCGCGAGGACCGCCTCGCGCTGCGGCGAATTGAGCCTCTGCACCGCCTGTTCGATACCAATGGAATTAAACATGATTGAACCCCTTTGTTCGCCATTTTGTTCGCCTATTCACAGTTTAGACAACGCGCCCCGGACTGTCAATTTGCACTTTCGCCGACGGCTTGTCGCAAATGAGGGCGTATGACCTCGCGCGAATGTCCGTTTCATGCGTCTATCATCTAGCATCTATTAATGTGTAGAGGAGGTGATTACTATGGCAAGCTTGATTCTGCCGCGTTCTATCTCCGTTGCGGTAGCCTATGAAATTATGAACTACTTCATGACCGCTCCTGTCGGAGGCATCGCGTTGGCCGCCGATACGGCGACGGATATCGGCCCGGCCCAAGAAACATGGCTAGACGATACCGGCGCGACGGTCACGCAATTCGCGGTCGACATCAGCACTCCTCCGGCAGGCACGGAGTACGCCTACCAATTAATCGTGGACGGCCAAGTGCAGGAGGAAGGTTTGGTCACGGACGTCACGGCCACCGTGCTGGAGCTGACTTCCACTAGCGCGGGCACGATCCCGGCGGAAGCGCGTATCGTGTTTACGATTTTCCAAGTGGTGACCACTTATTCGTAAGGCCGGTTCATAAAATCAACAACACCCTTCGACCTAAGCCGGAGGGTGTTGTTATTGTCGGACGATGGCATGGCTTGATCAGCCCTTGATCGCTATAAATTGCGCAATGATGCGCGAGTCCGCCGGAGGCGGCTGATCGGAAACGAAAAGCAGCTCGCCCGGATACGCGCCGTATAATTCCGGCGATTGAAGCAACCCGTCCACGAACACATTGATTAACGACATCCTCGACGGGTCGGGCAATGCGCATTCGTACCCGGGCAAAGCTTCCTCAAGCGTGAACAGCCTTCTCGTTCCGTCTCCTATCGCATAATAGTAATAGGTATGCGCCGCCAGAAGCCGCCGCTTCCTACGCGGCTTGCACTTCTTGGCGCCCTTGGCATCCGTAAGCCTGCTTCTTTTGTCCTTGGAGCAGCTTGCGATGAACGCCTTCATCTCCTCACTCCTGCCCAACCTCGTTGTCTGTTATTCTATTATAGTCGGAGCGAAGCTGAAAGGACGCCTCCAATGGTCTATTTATGACCGCCTCAACCGTCGAGAGCGCAGCGGCCAAATCCGTATACACGATATTTCCCACGACGACGGTGTGCGCATGCTGCGCAGCAAGCCGCGCCTTGTCCGGGCCGTCGATGCCTCCCCCGTAGAACAGCCTGGCGCCGTTTATCGCCTGCCGGGCGCTTCTCAGCAGCTCCATATCGCCGAACTTGCCGCTATATTCGATATAGACAACCGGCAGACGCATGAGACGATCCGCCATTCGGACATGCGCCACGATATCGTCGGCGTCCAGCAGCGTGCGGGCTCCCGTCAGTTTGGCGGCCGTCGCCTCTTCGTTAAGGATCAGATACCCCTGCGCGGCCGTCTCTTCCCAAGGCACGAAGGTGCCGTATTCTTTGAGCCCCTCAAGCTGCCTGCCGAGAATCCATTCCGCGCGATCCGTGTTCAGCACGAGCGGGACGAAGTAACCGTCGAAGCCGGGAACGGCTCCCTCCAGGGTCGACACCTCGAGGGCGCAGTCCACCTCGTAACGCCGAATGCGCGACATGAGATCCACCGTGTTCTCGAAGGTGACGCCGCTGGAGCCCCCCACAATGATCGCGTCCGTTCCGGACAGACACACCGCGTCGAGATCCTCGTCCGAAATGTCCTTGTCGGGGTCGAGCTTGAAGGCGTGCCGCCAATGCGAATACCAACTCATCTATGTTAACCCTCGTTTCTCCTCTATGATTCCCTTTCTATGCTACGGCAGGGGGCAGGCACTGTCAATGAGGCTTCAAACAAGCCGTTCCATAGGAAAACCGCCCTCCCGTAGGAAGACGGTTGCCGTTTATTTGACCAACTGCCCGCGCGTAACGCCGAGCTGGTTCGTCGCTTTGAGACTGCGCCACACTTGCGTGCCGCTAATGCGTCCATCCAGGGAATCGCGGTATAGCGACAGCACCTCGGACACCTTGTCGCCGGTCTCCTCCAGGAATTCCACCCGGAAGTGGGACACGCCAAGCTCCAGGAAGTTGCGGATATATTCGGCGCCGGATTGCTCGATCGCGTTGTATACCGTGTTGCGGCAACCCTCGTCGACGCGAACGGGATGCGACATGCCGATCCGGTCCTGCAGCGACGCGCGTTGCTCCTCGCAAGGTCTGCCGCAGTTCGTAAAGTCCGTTCCTTCGCTCATGAACGTGCAGTATACGCAGTGCTCCGTATGGAACATCGGCAAATGCTGATGAATGACGACCTCCAGCTTCGAGGTGTCGGACCGCTCCAGCAGATCGACCATTTGTTGAATGTTCAGATCGTACGACGGCGTAATCAAATCGACGCCCGCTTCGGAGAACAATTGAACCGCCTTGTGGTTGGCCACATTCAACGAGAAGTCGCCGATCAGCTTAGGGAACGGCTCGTCCGGCCGTTCCATCTTCGCTTTCAAATAATAATACAGAGCGCCCGTATTGCGAACGAGCACCGCGTCCGGCTTCAGCTTCAGAATGTTCGCGTGATAGCCGTTCTCCCCGGGCATGTGGATCCGCGGCGTGGCAAGCGCGATCGGAATCCCGCCGCGACGCGCGGCTTCGACGGCTGCCGGAAACTGCTTAATAAATTCGAAGTCGGCATAAATGTAAGAGACGCGCGCTTCGATCGCGGCTTCCACCTGCTCCAGACTGCGGCATAGCGCCGTCAGCTTGGCCGCCGGTCCTCTGCGTGCCGCATCCTGCTTGGAAGCCGCATTATTGGCGGCATCGGAGAAGGCGTCAACGGGATGCTTCACGTAGACCGGAGGCTTCGGACGCTCGCCCGCCAGCAGCTCCACCGCTTCGCGGCGCATCCGGTTAAGCTCGCGCACCGGCACGATAAGATCGCCCTGCAAATTCATCTCCAGCTTATCCAGCTGGAACACCGTCCCGCCGAGCCTTCCCAATTGATCCTCCAGCAGCGCCTCGTCCATGGGACGCTTCTGCGCTTGCTCCAGCAGGAGCTCGGAGACGACCTCGACCGTCGTTCCTTTCTGAACGTCCGTCCACCATGTACGAAGCGGCTCGCCGAGCGCGCCTGTAACCCGAACATGCAGCGGGAAGACGCGATAAGGCTTGTCCGTTTCGAACGTAGCCCGCAGCCGCTTGTCGAGCGCCGGGTCGCTGGTCTTCCATACGCGGTCGCCGACATGCACCTTCCGGAGGTCCACGTCGTTGCGTCCCGGCACAAGCTCGATCAACGTGCCTTCCGTCGCTTCGCCCTCCAGCTTCACGCCCTGACGCCGAACGTCATAGACGCGGCCGCCTTCTTCCTTCTTGGTAGGGTCGCCCGCATCGAACACGATGCCGTCGCCGCGCTTGACCGGCGCGTCCAGACGGACCGTTACCGCATCGCGCATGATCCGCTCTACTCGGCCCAAATAAACGCCGCGGCTCTTAGGGAACGTTCCTTCCACAAGCTGCTTGTTGTTGGTTCCGTCCAGGAAACCATGCGTGAAGCCGCGCGAGAAGCTCTGCTGCAGCTCGCGGACTTCTTCTTTGGACGGCTTCTCCAGGTTGCCGTCAAAATAGTTGTCGATGGCCTTCCTATATTTGCTGACTACATTCGCGACATATTCAGGGCTCTTCAATCGGCCTTCGATCTTAAACGAAGTGACTCCGGCTTCGATCAGCTCCGGCACAAGATCAATGGCTGCCAGATCCTTCGGCGACAGCAAGTACGCGATATCCCCCATCGGCTTATGCACGCCGTCCACCATGAGATCGTAAGGCAACCGGCACGCCTGCGCGCATTCGCCGCGGTTCGCGGATCGGCCGCCCCACATTTCCGACGTCAGGCACTGTCCCGAATAGGAAACGCAAAGCGCTCCATGCACGAATACTTCCATGGGAAGCTTGGCTTGCTCGCCGATTTTCTTGATTTGCTTCAAATTATTCTCGCGCCCCAGCACGACACGCTCCAGATCGAACGGCTTCGTAAACTCTACCGCTTCGGGCGAAGTAATCGTCATCTGCGTCGACCCGTGAATCGGGAAATCCGGCGACAGCTCGCGAATTAGCTTGACGAGACCCAGATCTTGCACGATAACGGCGTCCACGCCCGCGTCGATGCACATCTCGATCAGCTTCTGGGCGTCGCGCAGCTCATCCTCGAACACAAGTATGTTAAACGTTAGGAAGCCTTTGACCCCGTACGTATGCAGAAAGCTCATGATTTCCGGAAGCTCTTCGCTTCGGAAATTGTTCGCCCGCGCCCGGGCATTAAACTTCTCCACGCCAAAAAATATCGCGTCGGCGCCATTGGCCACGGCAGCCCGCATGCATTCCCAATCCCCTGCCGGCGCCAACAATTCTATATCCGATCTTGTTAATTGCGTTGTTATCATGTGTACCAAAATCCTCTCGGCGCCGCCCCCCGGGCGTATTGCGCTGTTCTAGTATCCTTCAGGTCCCTTATATCCGATTCTCTTAGTTTATCAAACGATGATCGCCGATTCCAGCGTACATTGCTGCCAACTGGACCCGGCTCGTACTACATTTGTTCAATTATTATGCGATTTTGCCAAAATTGCGTGAACATGCATGTCTATCCCGTTGGAAAGTGGTATACTAATGGCGGCTGTGAAATCAATCCATGTACTGGATTCGGGAGGTATATATCGTATGAAATTAGGCGTATTTAGCGTATTGTTCGCCCAGAAGCCATTCGAAGAAGCACTTGATTACATCGCTTCCAAAGGTCTTGACGCCATCGAGATCGGCACGGGCGGCTACCCTGGCAATGCCCACTGCGACCCAGACACGCTGCTGGCAGACGCAGGCAAACTGAAAGCGTTTAAACAAGCGGTCGAATCGCGCGGTCTTATGATCAGCGCTCTGAGCTGCCATGCCAACCCGCTTCATCCGCAGAAGGCGCTTGCCGCTCCGGACGATGCCGTAATCCGCAAAACGATCGAGCTCGCAAACCGCCTCGAGGTTGAAGTGGTTAACACGTTCTCCGGCTGCCCAGGCGACCACGAGGATGCCAAATATCCGAACTGGCCGGTAGCGCCATGGCCGAACGACTTCCAAGACATTCTGAAATGGCAATGGGAGCAAAAGGTTATCCCTTATTGGTCCGAAATCGGCGGCATCGCCGAAAAAGCAGGCGTTAAAATCGGTCTTGAGCTGCATGGAGGCTTCTCCGTTCATAGCCCTGCGACGCTGCTTCGCCTTCGCGAAGCGGCAGGCAACGCCATCGGCGCCAACCTGGATCCAAGCCACATGTGGTGGCAAGGCATAGATCCGGTGCAAGCCGTCCATATTCTCGGCCGCGCCGGCGCCATCCATCACTTCCACGCCAAGGATACAACGATCGATCCAATCAACGTTAACCACCATGGCGTGACGGACATGCAGTCCTACTCGCTGATGCTTGACCGCGCTTGGCAGTTCCGTACGGTCGGCTTCGGCCACGATCTCAAGGTATGGGCCGACATCATCAGCGCCCTTCGCCTCGTTGGCTACGACTACGTCGTCAGCATCGAGCACGAAGACGGCTTGATGTCCGTCGACGAAGGCTTCACGAAAGCCGTCGCCAACCTGCAGCAAGTACTCATCCGCGAGCCGCTTGGCGAGATGTGGTGGGTGTAAATGCATTTATAAGTACGACAAGCTGCTCCGGGGTAACCTGGAGCAGCTTTTTTTTACTATTTCCACCGTTACATCCGCCGTTACTGCCTCCTCCGACCACGACGACTTTTACACATCCACAGGTACCGGAATCTCCGCCATTACCTGAACCGGAACTGCCATGAAGTTTCTTCTTTTTGCAGCGGCAACTTTTGTTTCGACATTTTGTGATGTTCAACAGGAGGTAGATTGTGCTTTTGGCCTCTATAATTCTAAGTTGCTTATTAATAGTGATAGAACCTATGAAGTGATCTTGATGTAATTATTTATAATTTCATATATTGATGACCGCATAACTAAGTTTATTCTGATAATTAGGCAGTTTCCACTGGTAATGTGCCGTTTCCGCACATGCACATGCCAATAAAATAATATATCTGCACGATTAAGGAGGCATTGCATGAAGGGCCCTGACCGCCATGGCAAACATCACGTCCCACACCATCACAAAAAACGGAGGCGTCATTGTACCTGTACACGCAGCTCACAAACAATAAAAGCGGTTTGTACTTGTACCGGCTGTAAACACGGCAAACATAAATGCCCGATCAAAAAACGAAAGCCCGGTGGCAAACGGAAAATAGTCGTGCTCAAAAAAATGAATTCATTCCACCCTGAGAACGACACGTCGTTGCATAACGGCAATTCAACCAACTCTTCCAAAGCAGAGGGAGACAACTCAATCGAGGAAATTGCCAAAAGCTTGAGCGGCGCGCATAATACAGCCGATCTCGACAGCCGCTCCAACGCACAAGAGACGGCAACAAATACGAGCGGTGCCAACAATTCCTCCGATAATGATAGCCATTCGAACGCCACCGACTCGTCCAACAGCGCAAGCGAATCCAACAACACTTCTGACACCGACAGCGGCGCGACCGCGAATGAAACCGTGTCTACCAGCAGCGGTGCCGCCAATACTTCGGATAATGACAGCACTTCGAATGCGACCGACTCCTCCACGAGCTCGAGCGGAGCAACGAACGCCTCAGATACAGACAGCGCGGCGACGGTCAACGAGACGAACACAAGCACGAGCGGATCCAACAATGCTTCGGATACCGACAGCGCCGCGACCGCCACTGAAACTTCGACGAGCACAAGCGGTGCATCAAGCATTTCGGACACGGACAGCAACTCGCTCGCGAACGATTCGTCCAACAGCACAAGCGGTTCTTCGAACAATTCGGATACCGACAGCAACTCTAACGTTACCGAGACCTCCACCAGTACAAGCGGAGCTTCCAGCACTTCGGATACGGACAGCAACTCGCTTGCGAACGATTCGTCCAACAGCACGAGCGGTTCGTCCAATACTTCAGACACGGATAGCAACTCCTCCGCAACGGAAACCTCGAACAGTACAAGCGGCGCATCTACTTCGGCGACGAACGACAGCCGTTCGGACGTTAACGAGAATTTGAACGCCAACAGCGGCGCCAACAATACGTCCGACACGGACAGCGCGGCGACGGTCAACGAAACGAATACGAGCACGAGCGGATCCAACAACGCATCCGATACCGACAGCACCGCTTCAGCCAATGAAACTTCGACGAGTACAAGCGGTGCCAACAATACGTCCGACACAGACAGCGCAGCAACGGTCAACGAAACGAATACGAGCACCTCGGGTTCCAACAACACATCGGATACGGACAGCGGCTCGACAGCCAATGAAACATCGACGAGCACTTCCGGCTCCTCGAACACTTCCGATACCGACAGCTCCGCGGTCGTAAACGAAACGCTCACTAGCAACAGCGGATCCAACAATACATCAGACAACGACAGCACGTCGAACGCGACCGAAAATTCGACCAGCTCCAGCGGCGCCACGAACAATTCAGACACGGACAGCGCCGCGGTCGTCAACGAAACCTTGACGAGCAATAGCGGTTCCAACAATACGTCCGACAATGACAGCACTTCGACCGCAACCGAAAATTCTGCGAGCAACAGCACATCGACAAATACGTCCGACACGGACGCGACATCGAGCGCGGGACCAAGCACGTCGACAACCGGCGACAACTCCTCTTCCAGCGGCAGCAACGCGGCGAATACGTCCGACACCGATGCGACGTCCGGCACGGGACCAAGCACGTCGACGACCGGCGATAACTCTTCCACCAGCGGCAGTGACGCCAGCAATACGTCCGACACGGACGCCACTTCATCTGCAGGTCCCAGCACGTCGACGACCGGCGACAATACGTCCACCAGCACGGCAACGTCCACTAGCGGCGACAATACCTCGACTAACACGTCATCGGCATCTACCGGCGATAATACTCCGAACAATACGAGCAATGCCGACAACTCTTCGTCCAACGACAATGCCAGCACAGCGAACAGCACGCTGAATTCAACGAGCTGCGCCACCAACGATTCTAATAACTACAGCACGTCGGACAATACGTTCGATTACGACAGCGCGCTTGTCAGCACGGCGAACGGCCTTGCAAGCTCGGCCAACAATTCAGCTAATACGGTATCCAACGGCAACACGTTCACCGTCGGCAACAGCACGCTCGTCAACATCAGCGACAATACGGCCATCCTCGCAGCGTTGCTCATCATCTGCAAATGCTTCGGCCATTGCGGCAGTACGAGCGGCGGCACAGGCACCTCTACCGGCTGCAATTGCGGAGGCGGAGGAAACGGCGCCGTTGAAAGTTTGATTGCGAAGTTAATAGAAGAAGAGCGGAAGAAGCAGAACAAATTGCTCGATATTTTGAAGCAAAATAATACGATAATCGGATAGGAGTGGAAGTGGAATCATGGATCTCGGAAATCTTGGTAAGCTCGGAAATATGGATCTCGGTCAGTTGACCAATATGTCGAAATCGCAATTTACGTTCGCGAAAAGGGACGGCCAGATCGAACTCGCCATTCAACTCAACAACGTCGGGGCGGAGCCGCGCACGCTGCGTCTAGTCGTCAAAGATCCTGCTTCTGGCGTATTGCTTCCTGCATCCGTGGGAGGACAACCAATTGGCGATGCCGTAATGGTGCCGGGTGAAACAATCCAGCAAATGCTCGTCGACACAACGGATGCGGGACCTCAGGTTGCGATAGAAGTAACGAAAGAGAATGGCCATGGTGGCATATCGCTTCGTCAAAAAAGCTCCTCCAGCAACGGCACTCCGAACAACCTGATCGAACTGCTGTTGAAATAACGAACTAAACGACATCAACGATAAAGAGACCTATCGAGCTTTAAGCTCAATAGGTCTCTTATCGTTGCGGCGCGGTTTACTAACCGGCCCAAACTTCGAAAATCATGACGTAGTCGATAAACAAAAACAACAAAAGCGCCACGGTCGTAAAACCGATCGCAAACAGGTTCTTCCTCGGACGAGCCATAATAAGCCGTACAAAGCCGATTGCGATGATTACCGTGAAAGCAAGCATGAACCAATCGAAAGGATCGATTGTGCTTGTCTTTGCAGCTTCTTCTGCCAAGAACAACATAAGGGACCTCCTCCAAATCACACGTAACCTAATCTTAGTCTATGTTAGCCTCTAGACGCCTACGTTGCAAGTCCGAAATCGCATTCGTAACAAGTTTGTCACGATTTGACACGAATTATTCCTTGACGCCGGCGCCAACTTGCTCCGTGCTCCGTTTACGCTCCAATGTCCGTTCGCGATCCCGTTCCAAGATTGGTTTTAAGTAACGTCCCGTATAGGAGGATTCTACCTTTACGACCTGTTCCGGCTTTCCTGTCGCCACGATCGTTCCCCCGCCGTTGCCGCCTTCAGGCCCCAGATCGATCAGATAATCGGCCGTCTTGATGACGTCGAGATTATGTTCGATGACGAGCACCGATTCGCCCGAATCCACCAGACGATGCAATACGGTAAGCAACCGATCGATGTCATGCACATGGAGTCCCGTCGTCGGTTCGTCGAGAATATACAGCGTCGTACCCGTGCTGCGTCGATATAGCTCCGCCGCCAGCTTAACGCGTTGCGCTTCGCCTCCTGACAACGTCGTCGCCGGTTGTCCCAGCTTCATGTATCCTAAACCGACGTCAAGCAGCGTATTGACCTTGCGGTGGATACGCGGCAAATTCTCGAAGAACGTGCAGGCGTCTTCGATCGTCATCTCCAGCACTTCCGCGATGTTCTTGCCTTTGTATTTCACTTCGAGCGTCTCGCGGTTATATCGTTTGCCCTTGCAAATCTCGCAAGGCACGTACACATCCGGCAAGAAATGCATCTCGATCTTAATAATGCCGTCGCCTCGGCAGGCTTCGCATCTACCGCCTTTGACGTTAAAGCTGAAACGGCCTTTCTTGTAGCCTCTCACCTTCGACTCGTTCGTATTAGAGTAAAGATCCCGAATATCGTCGAACACGCCGGTATACGTAGCCGGATTGGAGCGTGGCGTGCGGCCGATCGGCGACTGGTCGATGTCGATGACCTTCTCCAGATGCTCGATGCCGCGCATCTCCTTGTATTGACCCGGACGCACTTTTGCTTTGTTTAAGTCGCGCGCCAGCGTCTTATAAAGAATTTCGTTCACGAAGGTCGACTTGCCGGACCCCGACACGCCCGTCACCGCCGTAAAGACGCCGAGCGGGATCTTGACGTTGACCCCTCGAAGGTTATTTTCCTTGGCGCCGCGAACCTCCAGCCACTTGTCGCCGGTCGCTCTGCGCTCAAGCGGCACTTCGATGAACTTTCGACCGCTCAAATATTGGCCTGTCAACGAATGCTCGTCGTTCATCACTTCCTGCGGAGTGCCCTGCGAGATTACTTGCCCGCCATGGATGCCCGCTCCCGGTCCGATGTCGATAATATAGTCGGCGGCCATCATCGTATCTTCGTCATGCTCGACGACGATCAGCGTATTGCCTAGGTTGCGCATATGCTCCAGCGTCTGAATCAATCTGTCGTTATCCCGCTGATGCAGGCCGATGCTCGGTTCGTCCAGGATATAGAGAACGCCCATCAGACTGGAGCCGATCTGAGTCGCGAGCCGAATCCGCTGCGCTTCGCCCCCGGACAGCGTGCCCGCGGCCCGGCTTAGGGTCAAATATTCGAGGCCTACGTTTACGAGAAATCCTAGACGGCTGTTGATCTCCTTAAGGATGAGATTGGCGATCGTCCGTTCTTTCTCCGTCAGATCCAAGGAATCGAAATACCGTTTCGCTTCGCCAATCGACAAGGACGTGACAAACGCGATGTTTTCGCCCCCGATGGTTACGGCCAGGCTTTCCTTCTTCAGACGTTGTCCTTTGCAGCTTCCGCATGGTTTGGCGCTCATATAGTTCTGAATATGCTCGCGCATCATCTCGGAAGCCGTATCCCGATAACGGCGCTCCAGGTTGTTCACGATGCCTTCGAACGGCACAAAAGCTTCCTTGCGGTGGCCGAAGTCGTTCTCGTACAGGAACCGGACCTTCTCTCCGCCCGTTCCGTACAGCAGCTTTTTCATCTGCTCCGCGCTAATCTCCGACAACGGAACGTTCTCGGGGATGCGGTAATGCTTGCACACCGCGCTCAGGAATTGCGGATAATAATTGGAGGTGCTGCCGGCCCAGGCCAAAAAAGCGCCTTCTTCGATCGACTTCGTCACATCCGGCACCAGCAGATCGGGATCCACGATCATCTTGGCTCCCAGACCATCGCATTCTGGACAAGCGCCGTAAGGGCTATTGAACGAGAACATGCGCGGCGCCAGCTCCTCGATGCTGAAGCCGCACTCCGGACATGCCAGATTGGAGCTGAACAGAAGCTCCTCTTGCTCCATCACGTCGACAAGCACGCGCCCTTCCGCCAGCTTGAGCGCCGTCTCCAGCGAATCCGCGAGGCGCGCATGAATATCCGGCTTCACGACGATCCGGTCGATTACGACCTCTATGTTATGTTTTTTGTTTTTCTCCAGCTCGATCTTCTCGCTTAGCTCGCGAAGCTCGCCATTGACGCGAACGCGAACGTAGCCTTGCTTCTGCATGTCCGCAAGCAGCTTGGTATGCTCGCCCTTGCGCCCCGATACGATCGGCGCCATAATTTGAAGCTTCGTCCGCTCGGGATACTCCATGATTCGGTCTACCATCTGCTGAATCGTCTGAGACGCGATTTCGATGCCGTGTTCCGGACAATGAGGACGCCCCACGCGCGCAAAGAACAGCCGGAGATAATCATAGATCTCCGTAACGGTGCCCACGGTGGAACGCGGGTTGCGGCTCGTCGTCTTCTGGTCGATGGAGATGGCCGGCGACAGCCCGTCGATGGAGTCGACGTCCGGCTTCTCCATCTGGCCGAGGAACTGCCTCGCATATGCGCTGAGCGACTCTACGTAACGGCGCTGGCCTTCCGCATAAATCGTGTCGAAGGCGAGCGACGACTTGCCGGAGCCGCTAAGTCCCGTCAGGACGACAAACTTGTCGCGCGGGATGGTTACGTCTATATTCTTAAGGTTATGGGCGCGGGCGCCCTTTACGACGATCTTATCGCTTGCCAATATATTCTCCTCCTACCCATTCTCGGCGCGAAGCTCAAGCAGCGCGTCCCGAAGCTCCGCCGCCCGTTCGAACTGCAAACTTTTCGCCGCGTCCTTCATCTCTGCTTCCAATCGCTGTATAAGCTTCTCGCGCTCCTTCTTCGTCATCTTGCCCGAATCGGCGCCCGTGAGATATTCCGACTTCTGCTCCGCCACCTTAGTGGCCTCGATCACGTCGTGCACCCGCTTGCGGATCGTCTGCGGCTCGATGCCGTGTTTCTCGTTGTAGGCTACCTGGATGGAACGGCGGCGCTCCGTCTCCTTTATTGCCCGATCCATGGAATCCGTCACCCTATCCGCATACATGATGACGCGTCCTTCGCTGTTGCGCGCGGCCCGTCCGATGGTCTGGATGAGCGAACGGTCGGAGCGAAGGAAACCTTCCTTGTCCGCGTCCAATATCGTAACCAGCGAAACCTCCGGAAGGTCCAAGCCTTCCCGTAGGAGGTTGATCCCCACGAGAACGTGGAACACGCCTAGGCGCAAATCGCGCAGGATCGCAAGACGCTCCAGCGTCTTGATGTCGGAGTGCAGGTATCGAACCTTTATTCCTACTTCTTTCAGATAGTCGGTCAGATCCTCCGCCATCTTCTTCGTAAGGGTCGTCACGAGCACCCGCTCGTCGCGGGCGATGCGTTCCCTCGCCTCATGAAGCAAATCGTCGATCTGTCCCTTCGTCGGGCGCAGGTCGATAATGGGGTCGACCAATCCGGTCGGCCGGATGATCTGCTCGATCATCGTCGGGCAATGCTCCAGCTCGTATGGTCCCGGCGTCGCCGATACATAGATGAGCTGCTTCGCCTTCTCCTCGAACTCCTCGAAGCGCAGAGGCCGGTTGTCCATGGCGGACGGCAGCCGGAAGCCGTGGTTCACGAGCATCTCCTTGCGCGCGCGGTCGCCGTTGAACATCGCCCGGATCTGCGGCAATGACACGTGGGACTCGTCGATGACGACCAGGAAGTCGTCGGGGAAGTAGTCCATTAGCGTATAAGGGGTCGAGCCCGGCTCGCGGAACGTCAACGGGCCCGAGTAGTTCTCGATGCCGGAGCAGAAGCCCATCTCCGCCATCATCTCCAGATCGTAGCGCGTCCGCTGCTCCAGCCGCTGCGCCTCCAGTAGCTTGCCCGCTTCTCTCAGCTCGGCCAGCCGCTCCTCCAGCTCGCGCTCGATGTTCACGAGCGCCCTCTTCATCGTCTCTTCGTGCGTGACGAAGTGAGAGGCCGGGAAGATCGCGACATGGTCCCGCTCCCCCACGATCTCTCCGGTCAACACGTCGATTTCCGAGATTCGCTCGATCTCGTCCCCGAACAGCTCCACGCGAATGGCCCGCTCGTTGTTGGCTACGGGGAAAATTTCCACGATATCCCCTCGGACGCGGAACGTCCCCCTCGTGAAGCTGATGTCGTTGCGCGGATATTGAATATCGACGAGCTTGCGAAGAATGGCGTCGCGCGACTTCTCCATGCCAACCCGAAGCGATAGCACGAGGCTGCCGTATTCCGACGGTGAGCCGAGACCGTAGATGCACGATACGCTGGCGACGATAATGACGTCCCTGCGGTCGAACAAGGCGCTCGTCGCGGAGTGCCGCAGCTTGTCGATCTCGTCGTTGATGCTGGAGTCCTTCTCGATGAACGTATCCGTCGAAGGAATATAGGCCTCCGGCTGGTAGTAGTCGTAGTAGCTGACGAAATATTCGACCGCGTTATCCGGGAAGAAGGACTTGAACTCGCTGCATAATTGGGCGGCGAGCGTCTTGTTGTGGGCGATAACCAGCGTTGGCCGGTTCAGCTCCGCGATGGCGTTGGCGATCGTGTACGTCTTGCCCGTGCCCGTCGCCCCCAGCAGCGTCTGATGCCGCTGGCCCGCCGTCACGCCTTCCACGATCTGCTTGATCGCCCTAGGCTGGTCGCCCTGCGGCGTATAGTCGGACTTCAATTGAAAAACATGTTGTTGCGGCACAGCACTCATGATCCATTCCTCCTTGCTATCCCTATATTGAAAGTATAGTCAAAATGTGCTTGTTCCAACAGGAACGGGACCAGAACGGCAACAGCCGAGCTTGCCATATGGAAGCCCGGCCGTCACTTCTCCAGCCCTTGCATGGACGCCACGCGTCCGTCCCATCCGAATGTCCACATATAAGAATGTGTGTTCCCATTCATTATAGCGTTAAGCGTGTTGGGATGCAATGTCGAAAATGGAAAATGGAATGGAATGGCTATTCTTTGCCATTTAGGCTATCTCAGCTTAAAACCGACTTCGCCAGACCTCGAGCCAGGCCGAAATCGGAGAAGGAAGCGGCATGTCCAGCTCTTCCCGAAACAGCGTCTCCAAGACCGCTCCGTAGGTCACGACCTTATCTGATTGGCCCAAACGATCGTATAGCTTGAGCAGAGATAAGGCGTCCCCTTCGTGATAGGGATCCTTCTCCTGCAATCGCGCGTACAGCTTCAATGCCTCTTCGTCGCGCCGCTGCTCCTCCCGTCTTGCCGCCAATTTCCGGGCATGGCTCATCCAGAGAACGCCGAGCCGCAACCGCTCGCTCTCCGCCCAATCGTAATCGTGATCGCGCAGAAATTCCCCGTCGTATTCGTGAAGCAGCTCGCCGATCCGATCGTAATCGACCGGTTGCCGATTAGCCGCGACAAGCAGCTCCCGCTCCCACGACTCCGTGTCGATCGTCACGTTGTCCCCGATATGAAGAATATAGCCTTCTTGCATGCTGACGTTCTGTATGCCGATTTCCAAATTCATGCTCTGCATGCACTGCCGGATTTGATAGATCGTGGTGTAGAGCCGCGTCATGGCCGACTTTTTGTCCAGCTCCGGAAAAAACAGCTCCAATAGGGTCGACTTGTGAACCGTCGCTTCTCTTCGCATCAATAAATAGGCAAACAGCTCCTGCGCCTTGGCCGTTCGCCACTTGGGCAGCTCCGCCGCCGCTCCTCCCGAACGAACTAGCAGCGTGCCGGCGCACAGAATGACGTGGCTAAGAGGCCCTTCAATGCTCGGCGCCTCCTTCTTCCGCGATTGCCCTCGTTCCAAGATCCTTTTAAACGTTTTCTCCAACCGATCCCGCACGAGCGGCTTAAGCACGTAATCAATGGCGTTTAACTCGAACGCTTCCAGCGCATAGGCGTCATGGGCCGTCATAAAAACAAGCATGATTGACGGATATTTTTCCTGCAGCAGCTCAGCGATTTGGAGACCCGACACCTCTGGCATGTGGATATCCAAAAAAACGACGTCGGGCCGCACTCTCCCAACCTCCTGAGCGACTCTTTCCGGAGACTGGAGCGTCGTGATTTCGATTGGCCTCCCCAGCTTATCGGCTATCGAGCGAAGTTCTTTCTCTAGCAATAGCAGAGCAAGTCTCTCGTCGTCTATTAACATAAATGTTATGGCTTCTACTGATTCTACCGTTGTCCCCATCCCCAACACCTCAGTCATTGTTACCTATATGTACGGAACTCGTCCGCAAAAAGTTTTGGTCATCGGCAGAATGAATGACCAGTTGTTATTTATTTTACCGTATGTTGCTAGATTAATCGCGACTTAAGTCGTGAAGATCTTGTGTTCATGTCGAGATCTGTCCTTATTTGTTCAGAAATTGTCTAGTTGTTTCCTGTAAAATGGATGGCATGAGACTTTAGAACTGTTTTAATTCGGAAAAGGGGGAAAAAAGACTTACATATCGAGGTTATAGTTGATAGAATTAGACTACACATCACTAGTTTTTCGACTTGGATACATTCAGCGAAAGGAATGACGATCAACATGCACGTTACAAGATCGAGCAGACACCAAAAGAAACATGATCTGCTCCGCGGATTTAGCCGCATGCCGGCTTTGGGAGGCAACGGCATCTCAATTCGGCAGAAGAGCTTTGCTTTACTTATGGCTTTAATGCTGCTCCTCCAGACGGTTCAGTGGGGAGGCTTCGTGCAGCATACGGCCGCGGCGCCCGTTCCAGACAGCGTCATTAAGAAGGTGCTTCTCCTTCAAGGGGAAGAATTTACGGAATCACAGCTGCTTGGATGCTTCAGCTCGATGGACGCGAGCTGCGCCGACTTGCGGGCTGCCGTCCTAAACAATGGCTCAACTGCCCCGGTCTATACCGACGACTTCGAAGCCTCGATCGGAGCCAGCAGCTATCCGTTCACGCTTGCTTACGAGTGGGCGATCGACCCGACGATTGCCAATGATGGCGGTACATACACGTTCACGTTGCCGGCTCAGCTAAAACTCGAAAGCAGCATGACCGGCGTCTCGCTCGGAAATGCAGGAACGTTCGACGTGGACCAGGCTACCAAAACGATCACGATGCATTTCGCCGCTCAGACCGGTCCTATTCAGTTAGAGGGCGGCATGCAGATCAACGCGTGGCTGGAGGAAACGACCGTTATCGTGGATAACGAAATCTTGGTGCGTATTCCTGTGAGCGCAACGGCCCAGATTGATGTAAAGCTGCCGGTCAGCTTCGGCAACCCTACGCCAAACATCAGCAAAACGATGGTAAGCCGTGATCGCGCAATCAACACGAGTAAGGTGAATTGGTCCATCGATTTCAACAAAAACATGGGCACGATCAATAAAGCCATTATCGTGGACACGTTGCCGAATCAGCTATCGTTGGACGAAACTAGCATTAACGTCGTCCCGCTTAATTACAATATTCACACCGGAGTCTATTCTGAGGGAGCCCCGCTGATAAAAGATACTAATTATTCGGTGGCCAATGACTCGGGAAGCAATCAATTTACGATCGATATGAGCGCAATGGGCACCGTCAAGACCGCTTATCGAGTATACTACGCGTCCGATGTGAAAAGCGATGCGACGATTCCCCAATATCCCGGCATTACGCTAACGAATAACGTAGCGTTGTTCGACGACACCGCTTCGAGAGCGACCGCGTCCGCTAATGTCACGATTCAGCGCGGCTCGACGATCGAGAAATCGTCGACGGGCTATGACTCGCTAAACAAACATACGGCCACTTGGTCGTTGGATTTCAATTTCGGCGAGTTCGAGTTTATTAATCCCGTTCTGACCGACCTATTGCCGGCGGGACATCAATTAGTACCGGGTTCGATGATCGTTCAACAAGTCGAGATTAACACGAACGGATCGGCTGGCGCCGTACTCGATACCCTCGACGAAATAACGGACTACACCCTTGTTACTAACGCTTCAGGCAATGCGACCGATAAAGACGAATTCGACTTGACTCTGCTTGGCACGATCAACAAAGCGTATAAGATCGTCTACAAGACGGAAGCCAAGGATATCGCGCCCGTTATCGATTCGGGGAACAAAAGCAACTCCCTGACCACAAGCGTGACGACGGGTACTAAAAGCGCTACAGTTTCTTATGTTCATCGTTTAGTCTATAAATCCGGCGAAATCACTGATTACGCGGCCAAAGAAATGGCATGGACCATCGAGCTTAACAAAAACGAATATCGCTTTGAAGAAGAAGGCACTCATAAAGTAAGACTCGTCGATACGTTCAACAACCGAGGACTTCGACTTATCCCGGGTTCACTTACAATTACGAGAAAAGGCTCCGCCATTCCGCTGGTCGAAGGTCTGGGTAACGACTATACCCTGACTTCGAATACGGACGGTTCCCAGGAGACGGGCTTTACAATCGAGTTTGACGATAACTATCTCTTCGACACGGAGCACACGATTAAGTACGATACGAAATTCGACTATGAGGATTATGCGGCTGGAAGTCCTTGGAGCCCAAGCAACTATCGCTTCCAAAATACAGGCGAGTTCTTCTGGGGCAAAATCACGAATTCCGCAGGAGTCGCCTTGGACGGATACGAAGAGGACAGCCAGTCCGCCAGCGCCACCATCACGCCTAATAACCATACGCGAGATAACGGCTATAAAAACGGCTCATATGACACGCGTACCAAAACGACCACCTGGAACGTTATGTTCAACTATCACAATGAGAACGTAACGGGAGCAATCGTATCCGATACGTTGCAAGCGGGACAAGCATTCGACATCGCCGATCCAAGCGCTATCCAAATCATACGGCAGAATCTTGCCGCCGGCGGCGGACTCACCAATGGTGCAACGCTTGTCAGGGATACCGATTATACGGTGGCGTACGATACATCCGGTGCGAACCCCGTGTTGAGAGTAACGTTTAACGGAACCATCAGCGGGCCGCATCTGATCACGTTCAAAACATCGATGCTTGGCGATTTAGTGCCGGCAACCATTAACAATACGGCTACCTTGCAGAGTGCCAATTCGCTATATCGCGCTACGTTGACTGCCAGCGTGTCGCCTGCCTTCGGCAACGAGTTTATCACGAAGAGCTTTATCCATCCAGACGAGGCTTTCAAACGTTTAGTTGAATGGTCCATATGGATAAACCGCGGCCGTTCGCACCTAAACGATATTTTCATCGAGGATACGCCGGACCAATACCAGACGTTGCTACAGAATGAATTCAAACTGTACAAAGCGACGCCAACTATTGCGAATCCGTCGGCAGACAGCCACTTCACGCTGGATCTTGTCGATCCCGGCGACTATGAGCTGGAGTTCTTGCCAGTATCGGCAGCAACACCCGGCCACCTCAAGTTCACGCTGGAAATCGACAATTCGGCGGATCATGAAGCCGTGTATAAGCTCGTCTACCGTTCGCTGCTTGCAGCGGGTACGGGCAATAACATCACTAACCAATTCACTATGAGCGGATGGGGTTCGTCGGTCACGAGCACGTCCTCCCAACATACGTTCCCGATCAATAAATACTCGGCATCCGGCTTCTCCTTCCCGACAGGCCCGGGTTACGATTATTTAGGAGAAGTTACGATCCAAAAACAAGCATCTGACGACAATTCCATTAAACTGGCGAACGCCGTGTTCAAAATCCGACCAAAATTCGCTTCGGGACCGGTACCAGACTATACGGTAACGACGAATGCTAGCGGCATCGCTACCTTTGAGGACTTGGAATACGACGTCTACGAAATTATCGAGGTGACGGCACCTAGCGGTTACAAGCTGAGCACAACGCCGATAGAAGTTGTCGTCAATCAGCCGACCCAGCCAACCATCGTAATCAACAACGTCGTCAACACCGGCGTCATTGGGAACTACGTTTGGCTGGATCGTGATGAGGACGGTATCCAGGATGCCGGTGAGACAGGCATTAACGGCATTACGGTCAGACTGTACAAAGACGGTGAAACCACCGCTCTTGAAACAACGACGACAGCTAACGACGGCTCCGCTAAACCGGGCTACTACCTGTTCGATGAACTTGCTCCAGGAGAATATGTAGTTGAGTTTGTCGTCCCTGACGACTACGATCTGTCTCCGAATGTTCCGGGAGATCCGGAGAACGATTCTAATCCCATCAACATGGATAGCAAAACAGGCGTAATCACTCTAAATCGCGCCAACGATTTCGAAGATCTAACGATCGATCTTGGCTTGATCGCGAAAGGTTCGATCGGCAACTATGTTTGGTTGGATCGCAACCGCGACGGTTTGCAGGATTCCGAAGAAATGGGCATTAACGGTATTGAGGTCGTCCTGTTCAAGATGATTAGCGGAGTTCGCACGGAAATCACGAGGACAACAACGGCGAATCACCCTACCGCTTCAACCTCGGGTTACTACCATTTTGACCACTTGACCGGGGGCGACTACTACGTCCAATTCCTTGTCCCGTCAAGTTACGACAAAACAACGGTTGAAGTTGGCCCGGACGAAGAAATAGACTCCAACTTTACCGACGGGACGGGAATGACCAACGTCATTACGATCGGCCCGGGCAACTGGGATAATCCAACGATTGATCTAGGCTTGCAAGGAAAAGGTAAAATCGGCGATTATGTCTGGTTCGACACCAACGATGACGGAATCCAAGATTCAGGCGAGCCGGGCATCGAAAACCTCATCGTCGAGCTGTACAACGGAACAACGTTGGTGGCTTCGACCAGAACGGATACCGATGGCGGATACCTGTTTGACCATCTGGTTGAAGGCAACTACTATGTAAAATTCGAAACGCCATCCATTTACGATTTTGCGAAAATGGGACAAGGCGGAGATTCGAGTCAAGACTCCAATCACATTCAAACTACCGGAGTCGATAAGGGTAAAACCGTCAATCCGATTCCGATCGGACCTCTGAGCTGGGAAGATATGACGATCGACCTCGGCTTCGCAGGCAAAGGCGCTCTTGGCAATTACGTCTGGCATGACCGCAATCGGAACGGCATACAAGACGAAGATCCCATGCACGGACTTAACGGCGTAACCGTCAATTTGTACAGAGGTACGCCTGGCGGAGTGCCATTTAGAACCGACACTACAAAAACCGAAGGCGGCAAACCAGGATACTACGGTTTCACGGAACTTCCGCAAGGCACGTATTACGTAGAGTTCGACTTCCCTGCAGAGTACGATAAGACAGGGGAAGAAGATGACAACGATTCCGCAACAGGCTCTAATCAGACTGATGCGAATCATGTCACAAATGCCATCGAAATCAGCGAGACAGCTAGTCCTTACGGGTGGGTTAATCCGCATATCGACCTCGGCCTCGTCGCGCAAGGCTCGATCGGCAACTATGTGTGGTTCGACGTCAACCGCAATGGCATTCAAGATGCTACGGAAACTGGCTTAAACGACGTCACGCTGCGCTTGTATAAGAACAGCGCATCAGGTCCGGTCTACGCAGAGACGGTAACGACGAACGGCCCTGGAGGCAAACCTGGCTACTATCTGTTCGACAATCTCGCGAGCGGCGACTATTTTGTCGAAATCGTGCTTGACAGCAATCACGAGACGACGGAAGCCGAGCAAGGCAGCGGCGCTGGAGCGGACGAGCTCGATTCGAACAAGGTTAGTGCGTCAAACAAGACAGTTGCCATTGAGATAGGCGAGCTAGCTCCTAAGGGCTGGCACGACCATACCATAGACTTTGGCATCGTACGTAAGGGCGCCATTGGCGATTATGTGTGGCATGATACCGATTATAACGGCCATCAAGACGAAGATGATGAATTCGGAATGAACGGGGTAACGGTTCAGCTCTATGACGCTACCAAGACGTTGTTGGCTACTACGGTTACTGCGAGCAAAGACGGTAAACACGGATACTACTTGTTTGACCATTTGGTCGCAGGAAACTATTTCGTGAGATTTGTAAATCCGCTCTATTACATTCCTACCAAACAAGGAGCGGACGGCGTATCCTCCAGCCTGGACTCTAATCCGACGTTGGAGGGCTTTACGGAAAGCATAGCTATAGGACCGGTTGGACCAGCTGTGTGGCGCAACCTGACGATCGACCAAGGGTATTATTACATTCCGCCGGTATTCCCGACGCCAACTCCGACTCCAACGCCTACGACGGATCCGGAAGCAACGGAGGAGCCGAGCGGCACGCCGACGCCGGGACCGACGCCAACGCCTACGCCTGGCACGGCAACTCCGAAACCGACGACGACACCTTCTCCAACGTCGACGTCCATAACGGAAACGACGCCGGAAGACACGCCGATCGACGTCGAAGTGGAAGTGCCGAAGGGCGGAACAACCGTACCTGGCACGCCGCCGAAACACGGCACAGTCGTCGTTACGCCTGACGGCAAAGCCACGTATACGCCGAAGCCGGGGTACACGGGCAAAGATAAGTTCTCCGTCATCGTGAAGGACAAAGACGGCAACGAAGAAGAATTCTGGTTCGACATCGATGTCGAAGAGCCTCCTCGCGGCGGTTTAGAAGGAACGCCGGATGTAGGCAACTTGCCGAAGACGGGCCAAGACAGCTACTTGCTGCTCTACCTGATCGGCGCAGCGTTCATCGCATTCGGTATTTACATTCGCGTGAGAAACAACCGGAAAACTTCCTAATCCTCCGAGCTAACGCATAGGCAAAAAGTTCGCAATAATTAAAAGAGCTGTTCCAAGGCCGAGAGGCCGGGAACAGCTCTTTTGGTTATCGAGATATGGTGTCGCAAACGTCGTAATCGCTACGCCTGCACCCGCTCCTCGCCGCCGACTCCCGAACGGGCGCCGCCTCTGCGATTGGATGCCCGGCGGCCTTTGAGAAGCTCTAACAGCGACGAAGCGCCGCCCACCGCGTAGAAGTTCGCTTGCTCGTCCGGCGCCAGGATAACGCCAAGCTGATGATGCTCACCCGCATAGCGGGCTCGCTGAGCGAACTTGGGCTCCCCGCCTACCGTTAAAGCCTCCAGCTTGCAGAAGGCCGAGTTGGACGCCAACGCTCCATACAGCTCTTCTTTGGTCGATACGCGTACGCCGTTCACCTTGTAGAGTACTTCGCCCACGGTTAGCCCCATCGCCTCTGCCGGCGTTCCCGGCACGATGCCCAGAATGCGAAGTCCGCGCGCGTCATTGACGTAAAGCGGCTCGCGCCTCGCTTCCATGGCCTGACTGCGCCATACCAGCGCTTCGTGCAATAGAATCGCCACGACCGCCGCAACCGGCAAGAGCATTGGCTGCCACCATGCGGCAAGCGCCGCGGCGCCAAGCACGATGCTGTATAAAGCCAGTCCCTTAGCGGCATGCTTTGCTTTGGCTTCCGGCAGCATCGATCTCGTCATCTCGGTAAAGCCAATGATCATCGGCAACGCGACGAACGTCCATCCTCCCGACCATGCGCCGCCCAACAGCGATGACCACGGCAAGGTCGTGGCGGAGGCCGCGACGCCGCCCGCCTCCGTGCTCACGGGAGCAAGCAGCAGCAGCGGCACGGGCCAAAAGCCCTGCAGCATGTAGCCGCCGACCAGCTTGCCGCGCTTTCCTTCCAAGAACAACGGGGTAGAGAGCCTATCGCCTTGCAGCCTAACAAGGAGCGCTTCCGCTAGATGGAGCAGCGCCACAAGCAACAGCAGACCCGCGGCGTCGATCCGCGCAAGCGATGCGGCCATCGCGCCTAACCAATCCGCCCGCTCAGAGAGCGGAGTAAAGCCGATGATCCATTGCAACAACGTAATGATACCCGCGCTATAGGCAAAACACAGATACCGAATCCGAACCAGCATCAGCAGCGCGGCTACCGCCCAAAGCCATAAGACGGCTGATGGGGACAGCGAAGCGCCTATAAACGCGGCAACGATCGACAACCCAAGCCCCACGAGCAGCCCCGTGCCTACCGCCCGAAAGGCCAAGCCTTTCCAATCGCGGAGCTTAACCGCGAACAGCTGCCGCTCCAGCCTCATTTGCCTCGTATATTGAAGGATGATAAACAATATTGCCATATAATAAAAAGGTCCCGAGGCCAGCTGCAGCACTGCCTCTCCTAGCATTCCCGCCATTTCACGAGCCGTCTCCAAAGTCTCCACTCCTCGCGTCATAGAAAAGTAAAAGGCCAGCCCCGCGTCCGCGGAACCGACCTTTAACCAATTCGACACCTGATTCGTTATTTCCTGCTAACGACCTTAACGGCTTCCAGGAGCTGCGTGTCATGCTCCTTATTTTGAATCCACTTGATGACGGCCTTCTCCAACGACTCCACCGTGTCGACGTCAATCTCGCCGGTGACCGGCAGTCCGTTATCGGTCTGGAATTGGCGCACGGCAGCAGTCGTATCTTTGCCGTAGTAGCCGTCCTCGCGTTTCGGCTCGTAGCCGAGACCATGCAGCATAATTTGCGCGCTGCGCACCGCCTCGCTTAACGTGTCCGGCTTTAAGGTCTCCTGCAGCGAGATTCTGGCCACCGTATACAGATCGGGCGGATTAATCTCGATATCCGGCTTTATTCCCTTCTCGTGAATCCAATTGCCGTTAGGCGTCAGCCATTTGGCTATCGTCATTTTGACCAGGCTTCCGTCACCAAGCGCCTTATTATAGCTCACCTGTACGGTCCCTTTGCCGAATGACTGCTCGCCGATGACCTTCGCTCCGGCCGCTTCTTGCAGTGCGCCTGCCAAAATCTCGGACGCGCTTGCGCTGCCTTTGTTCGTTAGCACCGCAATGGGATACTTTTTGGCTTCTCCTCCCTTCGCGAGCGTCTTGTCGCGGTTGCCGTCGCGATCCTCCACTTGGACGACCGTCGAGCCTTCCTTCATAAGCAGCTGCGACATCTCCACGACGATCGGCAATACGCCGCCCGGATTGTTGCGCACATCCAGCACGAGTCCGGTCATACCGCCCTGCTCCAGCTTCTTAAGCTCCTCTTCGAAGCGTTTGGCCGTATTAAGCGAGAACTGCCGAATCTCGATCACGCCAACCCCGTCGGGACGCAGCGTGCCGTATACCGTCTCCATGTCGATATCGTCGCGAATCAAAACAACTTGAATCGGCTCCGCCACGCCGCTGCGCTTCACCATGATTTTCGCCTTGGTCCCTTTAGGTCCCCGGATCTTCCCTACCGCCTGCTGCAAGTTCAAGCCGGCCAAGCTCTCTCCGTTAACGGAGATCAGCACGTCCTTCGCGAGCAGTCCGGACTTCTCGGCCGGCGATCCCTTAATGGGCGACACGACGACGATGTTGCCGTTCTCCGTCGTAACCTCCGCCCCGATTCCCGTAAACGAGCCTTCAATAGACTCCGAGAAGTGCAGCGCGTCATCCTTCTCCATATAAACGGAGTACGGATCGTCCAGCGCCTCCATCATGCCGCTGACGGCTCCGTCAAGCAGCTCGTCGCGCTCGACCTTCTCGTAGTAACGAGTCTCGATCAGCTCTAGCACCGCGTTAAGCTTCGCCAGCTCTTCCTTGCTGAGGCCAGGCGCCCCGCTATCGTCCGCGGCCGCGGCAACGACGGCCGCGCTGCCGGCATCCGGACTGATGATCTTGTCGGCAACCGTTAACGTGACGAGCACGGATGCGATCAATGTTAGCAACACGAACGTAAATACGGTTCTTCCCTTAAAGTACACCCGGTACACCACCTTATCGATTTCCCGTTTGTGACGGCCCCCCTATTATATGACAAGCAGGACACAATTATTTACAGCCGCCGGCAGACCGGTTATGGCCATATTCCATTTCCCGACAACAAGGGCAGCCCTACCTGCGCGGGCTGCCTCTAATCGTCGTATTGCTATTCAAGGTTCTACTTCAAGTATCCGCCCGGATTAACAGGCACTTCGTTTTTGCGCACTTCAAAGTGCAAGTGAGGTCCCGTGGAATTGCCCGTGCTGCCGACAAGACCAATCTTATCGCCTTTTTTGACTTTATCGCCTTCGTCGACCAGCAGGCCTCCGTTGCGAATGTGAGCATATAGCGTCCACAGCCCGTTGCCGTGGTCGATAACGATACAGTTGCCGTACGTGCTCCATACCTGCGAAATAATGACCACGCCGGCCTCCGCCGCATAGATCGGCGTACCGGACGGAGCGCCGAAGTCGATGCCCGTGTGCGTATGTTTTCTGCCCGTGATGGGATGAATCCGCGTTCCGAAGTTCGACGTCACCCGGTAGCCTTGATCGATCGGCATGCCCAGCTTGCCGCCGGAATACGGATTTTGAATGCGGTTTTTCTCCGCCACCAGCTTGGACTTCTTCGCAGCGAGCGCGATCAATAGCTTCTCCTGCTCCTCGCTTAATTCCTCCAATTGATGAAGCGTATCATCAAGCTCTTCCAGATTGGCATTGTAGCTGGCGATCAACACTTCCTTTTCGGCTTCCTTCTTGGCCAGATCGACCTGTTGAAGCTCCAGCTCGTGGAAAAGTGCTTGGATCTCGGAATATTGTTTCTCGATTTCGGCTTTTTTCTGCTCGGCGAGCTCCTTATCCTTCTTGTGCTCCTCCAGCGTATCGCGGTCGGAGTTCAAGATCGTCTGAAGGGCGTCGAAACGATCCAGGAAGTCTCCGAAGCTGTTCGCGCTCAGCAACACGTCCATATAGGATACAAAACCGTTGGTGTACATGAGACGCATGCGCGACTCCAGCAACGCTTCGCGTTTGACGATACGGGCTTGTACCTCGTCCAGAAGCGTGCCGGCCTGGACCAGCTCCTCTTCCTTGGCGTCTACCTGCTCTTGCGTCTTTTGTTTCTGAACGGCTACCTTGTCGATGGTTGCCATCAAGCTTGCGATCTCCTTCTGAAGATCGGCTTTCTTGACACTCAGATCATTTTTCTGATGCTCGGCGCTGCTCGCCTGTTTGGCCGCGTTGGCCGCCGTCCGCTCGGCTTCCTTGATCTGGGCGTTGGCCGCCGCGATATCGCGTTCGATCTGCGACAGGGACGCCGCTTCGACTTGTCCGCCCTTGCCGGCGGGCTGGAATACGAATACCGATAACAACGCTGCGACGAGCAGCCATGCTCCTGCTTTTTTCCCCGCTTCGATAGGCGTTTTTCTCATGTACACGGTTCACCTACACTTTCAAATACTTGCGTACCGAAATGGTGCTGCCCCAAATGCCGATGACCGTGCCGATCGCCAATATCAATCCCGCCGTCAGCCAGCCGATTTCTTGCATCGGCACGAGCGAGATCAACATCAGCGACATATCCAGCTGGGTCAATTGAATAATTTGGGAGTAGCTGACCAAAACGGCAGCAGTCGTCAATGCGGAACTGACAAACCCGATAAGCGCCCCTTCGACAAAAAACGGCCAGCGGATAAACGCGTTGGTCGCGCCAACCAGCTTCATGATGCCGATTTCCCTGCGGCGATTGATAATCGTCATCTTGATCGTGTTGGAGATCAGCAGCATCGCCGTCACGCCTAATCCGATAACGATAACGAATCCGATGTTTCGAACGGCATTGGTTACTTTGAACAACGTCTCCACGGTACCTTGTCCGTATTTGATTCTGAAGATCGGCTGCGTCTGATCCGTGGTATTGATCGCTTCGATCATCGTGGCGACCTCGTCGACCGTCTGCGGATCGTACACTTCGACCGTGAACGACACCGGCAGCGGGTTGTTTTCGTTGTTGTAGCCTTCCAGCCAATCGCCGTTCTCCTCGCCCATGGCCTCGCGAAGAATCATAAGGCCTTCTTCCTTGGACACGAACGTCACTTTGCTTACTTCCTGAATGTTGCCGATTTGGTTCTGCAGCTCCGTAATCTTCGCCTGTTCGACGTTGGTCTGCAGGAACACCCGGATCTGGACCCGGCTCTCGATTTGATCGGCCATGGAATTGACGTTTACCGCAAGCAAGATAAAGATGCCGAGTATAAACAGAGAAATAAAAATGGAACTCATCGACGCGAACGACATCCAGCCGTTTCTTATGATGTTTTTCGAGCCTTCCCGGAGGTGGCGCAGCAGCGTGCTAAGCTTCATAGCCGTATTCCCCCCTCGCCTCGTCTCGAACGATGTTGCCGTTCTCGATCGCGATAACCCGCTTGCGCATGCTGTTGACGATATCCTTGTTATGGGTGGCCATGACGATGGTGGAGCCCCTTAGATTGATCTCTTCCAGCAGGTTCATGATGCCGAGCGACGTCTCCGGATCCAGGTTGCCCGTAGGCTCGTCCGCGACGATAACCGACGGATTGTTCACTATTGCCCGGGCAATCGACACCCTTTGCTGTTCTCCGCCCGACAGCTGGGACGGCAGGCTGGCATGCTTGTGCTTGAGACCTACGAGCTCCAGCACCTCCATCGTGCGTTTCTTGATGATTCTGCGAGGCGCCTCGATGACTTCCATGGCGAAAGCCACGTTCTCGTAAACGGTGAGCTTCGGCAGCAGCCGGAAATCCTGGAAGATGACGCCGATGTTCCGTCTTACATAAGGAATTTTGCGCGGCTTGATCTTGCCGATGTTGAATCCGTTGACCGAAATCTGCCCTTTCGTCGGTACTTCCTCCCGATAGATAAGCTTCATGAACGTAGATTTGCCGGCGCCGGAGGGCCCTACGAGGTACACGAATTCATTGCGATCTATTCGAACGGAAACACCGCGAAGCGCATGCGTCCCATCAGCGTACGTTTTCCATATGTCGTGCATTTCGATCACGTTATCACATCCTGTATGTAGTCAATTCTACTATTTCGACAGGTTATGGCTAATTCCTTCAATTGCGGCCTCATTTCCTCTTTTTTCACTTTTCTAATGTTTCATGGATTTGTCGAATTTCCTTCCGTTCGCGCCGATTCAAATGCAGCTTTTGTTGAGAGCTCGCCTCTATCTATTTTCTTGAATCCGGGAAAAATCGCGCCTCTTCCGCATATACATGAAACGATATAGACGCTGTATCCGAGAAGCGCAAACCCACCATTAGGCCAATCGGACGCAGCAACCGAAAACGGAGAAGAAAGGTGTACGAAAACCGATGAATAAGCTGCGCATTACGCTAGTATCGCTCCTCGTTTTCATCCTTCTAGCCGCTGGCGCCGCGGGCGTCTTGGTCTGGAACTATGCCGAGCGCGATACCGTCCCGGCCGGGGTCATGGTCGGCAAGCTCCAGATCGGCGGCATGGCGATCGATGAAGCGGTGTCGCTCTTGTCCCGCTACGAGAAGTCGCTGATGGACCGCACCATTACCATTCATGCTGGCGAACCCGCCTCCGACAGCAAAAGCTGGACGGTCGCCGAGCTCGGATATCGCGCCGAACTCGGCGAAGCAAAGGCTGCGCTGCTAAAACTAAGAGAAGGCCAAGTTTGGGAGCGCGCACGCTACCGCTACAGATTCCCCAAGCAACACACGCTGTCCCAAAGCTGGACCCGCGACGTCTTCGACGCGGCCGTGCGCAAGCAATGGAGCTGGATGGAGAAAGACGATCCAAAAGATGCTGCAAGAACGATAACCGCGGAGGATAAAGTGGTATATACACCGCATAAGGATGCATTTCGGTTAGATATCGAAGGGTTGACCGGGCAGGTCGAGGAGTGGGCGGTTCTGGACGCGGGAGAGATCGGGAGCAAGGTAACGGGCAGTTCGGCGAGCTTCGCGGCCGAGCTGCCCTTAACGGTGGTACATCCGGAGGTAACGCTCGAGAAGCTGAAAGAGGAAGGGATCGAGAGGCTCATCATGTCGTTCTCGACCGACTTCGCCACCAGCGCCGAAGGCCGCGCGCACAACGTTACGGTAACGGCGGAGACGCTGAACGATTGGCATCTGGCTCCGGGCGAAGTGTTCTCCTATGCGAAGCTGATCGCGATGGCGGAGAAGAAACACGAATACCGGGAGGCTCCCGTTATTTTGAACGGCAGGCTGGTTCCCGGAATCGGCGGCGGCATCTGCCAGGTGTCGAGCACCTTGTACCAAGCCATCCTTCGGGCCGGTCTGGAGATCGTCGAAAGACGCAACCACTCGTTGCCCGTCGCCTATCTCCCCGTCGGTCAGGACGCCACCTACGCGACGGACGCCATCGATTTTAAATTTCGCAATTCGACCGGCAAGCATCTCATCATCCGCACCGTCGCGGAGAACCGCAAGCTCACCGTCAAGCTGTTCGGCACGTTGCCGGACAATATCCGCTACGACATCGAATCGGTAACGCTTAAGACGGTCGAGCCCGGCGCGCAGCAGGTGGTAAACCCCAAGCTTGCGGCCGGGCAGCAGCGCGTCGTGGAGCAGGGGAAACCCGGCTACGTCGTGGAGACGTTCCGCACGTTGGTGGAGGACGGAATAGAGGTATCCCGCGAGCGCGTATCGCGCGATACGTACCGCGCGCAGCCGACGGTTATCGAGGTTGGTCCGTCTTCGCCGGATGCGACAGCGCCGGCTAACACGCCTGCCCCCGATGCCATCGTGGAGGATGGGCTGTAACAAGCTGTAGGGCTGTATGAACAAATGAAAGTATTTTTCCGCATGAACGCAGGAACACAAGAACACCAAAGAGACGCTTCATCGCGAAGCGTCTCTTTGGATTTTTCTTATAGGCCTACATAATGCTCATGTAGCAGCAGAGCATGCCGCCCTCTCCAACCTATCTGCTGCGCTCCAGGTATTCGGCTACCCAAGCCGCCGTCTCGGCAAGCGCCGCGTCGGCGCGGCCGATCGCGTCTTCGACCTGCGGCTTCGCGGTGCCGCCGTACACGTTGCGCGCATTGACGACCTGCTCCGGCTGAAGCACCGCGTAGATCCGGTCGTCGAACAGCGTGGAGAACTGCTTGAATTCGTCGAGCGTCAGGTCGAGCAAATATTTGTTCTGCTGAATGCAGTACAATACCGTCTTCCCGATGACCTCGTGCGCTTGACGGAACGGCAGTCCCTTGCCCACGAGGAAGTCCGCGATGTCGGTCGCGTTGGAGAAATCCTGATTGACCGCTTGGCGCATTTGCTCCTTGTTCACCTTCATCGTCGCGATCATCGGCGCGAACAATTGAAGTGCGCCCTGCAGCGTCTTCACCGTGTCGAACATGCCTTCTTTGTCTTCCTGCATATCCTTGTTGTACGCCAGCGGCAACGACTTCAGCACCGTCAGCAGGCCCACGAGATTGCCGTACACGCGCCCCGTCTTGCCGCGGACAAGCTCCGGCACGTCGGGGTTTTTCTTCTGCGGCATGATGCTGCTGCCCGTGCAGAACGCGTCGTCCAGCTCCACGAAGCGGAACTCCGTGCTCGACCAAAGGATGAGCTCTTCGCTAAGACGCGAAAGATGCATCATGATGATCGAAGCATGCGACAGGAATTCCAGAATGAAATCGCGGTCGCTTACCGCGTCGAGACTATTCTCGTACACGCGGTCGAACTTCAGCTGGCTCGCCACGAAATGGCGGTCGATCGGGAACGTCGTGCCCGCCAGCGCGCCGGCGCCGAGAGGCAGGACGTTAATCCGTTTGTAGCTGTCCTGCAGACGCTCGATATCCCGTCCGATCATCGACACGTACGCCATCAGATGATGCGCGAACAGGATCGGCTGCGCGCGCTGCAGATGCGTATAGCCCGGCACGATCGTGTCGGTGTTCGCCTTCGCTTGCTCGACGAGAGCCGACTGCAGCTTATGCAGCATGTCGACAAACTCGACTACTCGCTTGCGAAGCCACAGATGCATGTCCGTCGCGACTTGGTCGTTGCGGCTGCGTCCCGTGTGCAGCTTGCCGCCTACCGTGCCAACATCGTCGATCAGCGTTTTCTCGATGTTCATGTGAATGTCTTCGTCGCCGATGGAGAACTCGATGTCGTCGCGCTTGATGCGCTGAAGGACGCGATGAAGGCCGTCCTTGATTTTCTCCACGTCGTCCGCGGGCAGGATGCCCTGTTTGCCTAGCATCGTTACATGCGCCAGGCTACCTTGCACATCTTCCTCCGCGAGCTCTTTATCGAACATGATCGAAGCCGTATATTCCTCTACCAGCTGATCCGTTTTCTTCGTAAACCGTCCACCCCAAAGCTTGCTCATCTTCGTTCAACACTCCCTCTATGTGCGTACTAGCGGCGACAGCCGCAACGCTGCCCGCCCTGACCTGCATACGCCCTTAATGGGACATAAGGGACGGAAGCTTGCATAGTGGCAAGCTTCCGCCGAAGTCCGCTCGTTCTTTTCGTTGTCCGCCCGATGCGTAATCCTATTCGCCTTTGTTCTGCTCCACGCCCGAGGATACCTTGAGACGCAAAGCGTTCAGGCGGATGAAGCCCGTCGCGTCGCCTTGGTCGTACGCCTGAGACGGATCGGCTTCCATCGTCGCGATGTCCGGGTTGTACAGGCTGACCGGGCTCTTGACGCCGGCGCCGATGACATTGCCTTTGTACAGCTTAAGACGCACGACGCCGCTGACGTTCTTCTGAGATTCCGACACCAGCGCTTGCAGGGCAAGGCGCTCCGGCGCGAACCAGAAGCCGTTGTATACGAGCTGGCTGTACTTGGCGATCAGAGAGTCGCGAAGATGCATCACTTCGCGGTCCATCGTGAGCGACTCCATCTTGCGGTGAGCCGTAAAGAGAATCGTGCCGCCCGGCGTCTCGTACACGCCGCGGCTCTTCATGCCGACGAAGCGGTTCTCCACCATGTCCACTCGTCCGATGCCGTGTTTGCCGCCCAGCTCGTTCAGCTTCTCCATGACTTCCAGCGGGCTAAGAGCTTCGCCGTTCAGCGCGACGCAATCGCCTTGCTCGAACGTCAGCTCCACGTATTCGGCTTGGTCCGGAGCGCGCTCCGGCGATACGCTCAGCACGTACATCTCTTCGTTCTCTTCCGAGCTCGGATCGAACCAAGGATCCTCCAGCATGCCGCTCTCGAAGCTGATATGCAGCAGGTTGCGGTCCGTGGAGTATGGCTTCGCGGCGGATGCCGTTACAGGAATGCCATGCTTTTCCGCGTAGGCGATCATCTCGGCGCGACCCGGGAACTGCTCGCGGAACGCTTCCAGACGCCATGGCGCGATTACGCCGATCTCTGGGGCCAGTGCGGCCGCCGTCAGCTCGAAGCGCACTTGATCGTTTCCTTTGCCCGTCGCGCCGTGCGCGATCGCCGTCGCGCCTTCGGCGCGCGCGATATCCACCATGCGCTTCGCGATCAGCGGACGCGCGATGGACGTGCCAAGCAGGTATTGTCCTTCGTACAGCGTGCCCGCTTGGAACATCGGATAGATGAAATCCTTCGCGAATTCGGCGCGCAGATCGTCGATGTACACTTTGGAGGCGCCGGTAGCCAGCGCTTTCTCCTCCAGACCGTCGAGCTCGTCCTTCTGGCCGATATCGGCCGTGAACGCGATAATTTCAGCGTCGTACGTTTCTTTCAGCCATTTCAGAATGACGGATGTGTCCAAGCCGCCGGAATAGGCCAGCACGATTTTTTCCTTCGCCATCGTTCTCTTACTCCCCTTCGTTCGTTAAGTAATATGAATTAAGACATGATCGCCGCCATGATCGCCTTCTGCGCATGGAGACGGTTCTCCGCCTGGTCGAAAATAATCGATTGTCCGCCGTCGATGACGCCCTCGCTCACTTCTTCGCCGCGGTGTGCCGGCAGGCAGTGCATGAACAGATAATCCTTGTTTGCATACTTCACGAGCTCTTCGTTTACTTGGAATTGTTTGAACGCCTGCTCGCGTTCCTTCTGCTCGGCCTCTTGGCCCATGCTCGCCCATACGTCCGTATAGATAATGTCTGCTCCGTCGACCGCTTCCTTGGGATCGCGGCAAATCGTAATGCGCGCGCCCGTCTCCGCCGCGTTGGCTTTCGTCTGTTCAATGATGTCGGAATCCGGCTCGTAGCCCTCCGGCGTCGCGATCGACATGTGGATGCCCAGCTTGGCCGCACCCATCATGAGGGAGTGGACCATATTGTTGCCATCGCCGATGTAGGCCATCTTGAGACCTTCCAAGCGGCCCTTCTGCTCGTAGATCGTCTGGAAGTCCGCCAGTGCTTGGCAAGGATGGGACAGATCCGTCAGTCCGTTAATGACCGGAATCGTCGCGCCGCGAGCCAGTTCAACCACCTTGCGGTGAGCGAACGTGCGGATCATGATGCCGTCCAGGTAACGGGACAACGTCTGCGCCGTATCCCAGATCGTCTCGCCGCGGCCGATCTGCAGATCGTTGCCGCTCAGGAACAAGCCTTGCCCGCCCAGCTGGTACATGCCCACCTCGAACGAAACCCGGGTACGCGTCGACGACTTCTCGAAAATCATGCCGAGCGTCTTGCCCTTCAGGATGTGATGCGTCTCGCCGGCCTTCTGCTTCTTCTTGAGATCAATCGCCAGATCGATCAGGTAGCGCAGCTCCTCCTGCTTGAAATCGACCAGCATCAAGAAGTCGCGGCCTTTCAAGCTGTGGGCCAATTCTTCGTTAACAACTTGCATATGTGTGACCTCCTTCTCATTCAACCATCTGCTTATCCGGCTGCCCGCAGCAGCTCCGCCAATATCGATACCGCTTCGTCGATCTCTTCGTTTGTCACCAGCAGGTTCGGCAGCAGGCGAACGACGTTCGGTCCCGCGGAAATGACGAGCAAGCCTTTGGTTTGCGCTTCGGTCAGCACGCTCGACACGGGACCCGCGCACTCGATTCCGATAATAAGTCCAAGTCCTCTAACCTCTTTGACAAAAGGCGCGTTCGCTAGCTTCTCGCGAAGCTGCCCCATCAAATACGCGCCTTGCTCCGCGGCGCGGGCTGGCAGCCCGTCGCCGACGATCGTCTCCAGCGTCGCCTTGACCACGGCGGTCGCGATCGGCGTGCCGCCGAACGTCGAGCCGTGGCTGCCCGCCGTAAACCCTTCGCGCAGCTTCTCCTTGGCGACCATGGCGCCGACCGGGAACCCGCTGCCGAGACCCTTCGCAAGCGTAAAGATATCAGGCTCAATGCCGTAATGCTCGTACGCGAACAGCTTGCCCGTCCGGCCGATCCCCGTCTGAATCTCGTCGATCACGAGCAAAATGCCTTCCCGCTCGCACAGCTCCGCCACTTGGCGGATATATTCCGCTTCCGCCGGATAAACGCCGCCTTCCGCTTGCACCAGCTCCAGCATGACCGCCGCGGTGACCCCGCTAACGGCTTCTTTGAGCGCGTCGATGTCGTTGTAAGGGATACTCTTGAAGCCTTCAGGCAGCGGAGCAAACCCTTCCTTCACCTTCGCCTGGCCCGTTGCTGTAAGCGTCGCGAGCGTCCTGCCGTGGAACGACTGCTCGAACGTAATGATTTCGTACCGTCCGTTCTTCGCCACGAGCTGCTGGTAACGTCGCGCCAGCTTGATCGCCGCTTCGTTGGCTTCCGCGCCTGAGTTGCAGAAAAATACCGCGTCGCCCGCGCTGTTGTCCGTCAGCAGCTTGGCCGCTTCCGCTTGGTTCGGGATTTGGAACAGGTTCGACACATGCCAAAGCTCGTCCAGCTGCTTCACCAGCGCTTCCTTGATTCGCTTAGGAGCATGCCCCAGATTGGTGACGGCGATTCCGCTCATGAAATCCAAATATTTGTTGCCCTTGTCGTCCCACAGCCAGCTCCCCTCGCCCTTGACCAGAGCCAGAGGATAACGAGCATAGGTAGGGAGCAGAGATTGAGAGGCCGCAGCCGTTGTTGTATCGGTCATTTGTTGCATCACACCTGCCCTTCTTCGCTCGTTTGGACGATGCGAGTGCCCACGCCGCCCTCGCGGACGGCTCGCGTCAGCACGCCGGGCTCCTGCCCGCTGACGATGACGACCTCTTGCACGCGTCCTTGTATGCATTGCACCGCCGCGCGAACCTTCGGGATCATGCCCCCGTAGATTTCGCCGCTGGCGATCATTTCGTCGATCTCCGCCACCGTGACGGACGGAAGAACGACCTTCTCGCCGTCTACCGTCTTCATGATGCCCGGCACGTCCGTCACCACGATCATCCGCTCCACGCCGAGATGCGAAGCTACGGCGCCTGCCGCCGTATCGGCGTTAATATTGTAACGCTGTCCTTCCGCATCGATGCCGATCGGCGCGATAACGGGGATGTAGCCCATCTCCATGACGCCTTCTATAATCGAAGCTTTGACGTCCGTCACGTCGCCGACAAAGCCGATCTCTTCCCAGTTCGCTACGGGCCTCGCTTGAATGAGTCCCCCGTCGACGCCGGACAAGCCAAGCGCCTGAGCGCCGTTCACGCCGATCTTGCGCACGATCTCCTTGTTGATGCGGCCCGCGAGCACCATCTCCACAACGTCCAGCACATCGTCGTTCGTCTTGCGGAGACCGTTCACGAACTCCGTCTCGATGCCGAGCTTCGTCAGCGTCTCGGAGATCGCCGGGCCGCCGCCGTGCACGATGACGGGCTTAACGCCCGCCCCTTGCAAGTCGCGCAGCTCGTGGAAAAAGCCGTCGGGCAGCGCCGCGAGGGTGCTGCCGCCGCATTTCATTACGAATCGTTGTTCCATCTCGTCGCCCTCCTTACGTCCGGTACGCCGCGTTGATGCGCACGTAATCGTACGTCAGGTCGCAGCCCCATGCCGTCGCCGCTCCGTCCGCCATATGCAGATCGACGCCGATGACGACCGTGTCGCCCTTGAGGTATTCCAGCGCCTTGTCCTCGTCAAAGGCGACCGGACGCGATTGCTCCAGCGTCACGATATCGCCGATGCGAATATCCACCGTGGCCGGATTAACCGGCTGACCCGCGCGTCCCACGGCCGCAATGATGCGACCCCAGTTCGCGTCGGCCCCGAATACCGCAGACTTGACGAGCGAGGAGCCGATGACCGTCTTCGCGATCGCCTGCGCCGATTCGTCGCTCTCCGCGCCGCGCACTTGCACCTCGACCAGCTTCGTCGCGCCTTCGCCGTCTCTCGCGATCGCCTTGGCCAGCACTTCGCATACGTAACGCAGCGCGTCCGCGAACGCCGCCCAGCCCCCGTGCTCCGGCGTCAGCTCCTTGTTGCCAGCGAGGCCACTTGCCATCGCAACGAGCATATCGTTCGTGCTGGTGTCGCCGTCAACCGTAATCATGTTAAACGTCAGATCCGTCGCTTGGCGCAGCAGCGTCTGAAGCGCTTCGCTGCCGATCGCCGCGTCCGTCGTCACGAAGCCCAGCATCGTCGCCATATTGGGATGAATCATGCCGGAGCCCTTCGCCGCGCCGGCGACGGTCACGAGCTGGCCGTCCAACGTCAGCTCCACGCACACCATCTTCTGCACGAGATCCGTCGTCAGGATGGCTTGGCAAAAGTCCTCCGCGCCGACGTTGCCGCCGTCCAGCTTGGCCGGAAGACCGTCGATGCCGGAGCGGACTTTGTCCATTTTCAAGTTTTCGCCGATCACGCCAGTGGACGCCACCGCCACGTGATCCGCCGGAACGCCGATCGCTTCCGCGAAACGGGAACGCATCTCGTACGCGTCCGCTTCGCCCTGCTCGCCCGTACAGGCGTTGGCATTTCCGCTGTTGACCAGCACCGCCCGCAGAACGCCTTCGGAGCCGATGCTCTCGCGCGTTACCTGAAGCGGCGCCGCTTGAAACACGTTTGTCGTATATACCCCAGCCGCCGTCGCCGGAACCTCGCAAACGATGGCCCCCAAGTCGTGGCGCGTCGTCTTCTTAAGCCCGCAATGCAAGCCCCCGGCCACGAAACCTTTGGGCGTTGTGACGGAGCCGTCCGCCACGATGTTGAAGCTGCCTTGTCCCATCTTCGATCGTTTCTCCTTCTAGAGGTTGTTCAAAAAGCACGCTTCCCATTACGAAATCATCCAAGAAGCATATGCTCTTGTACGGATAACCGAACTTTTTGAACACTTATTTTTATATAAATGAACGAAACAATTACGGATATACAGGCACGAACTGAAGACCCAGCGTCTCGTCCCAGCCCATCATCAAATTGAGGTTCTGCACAGCCTGGCCCGCGGCGCCCTTCACCAGATTGTCGATGACGGAGACGATCGTTACCCGTCCCGTGCGCTCGTCGACCGCGAAGCCGATATCGCAGTAGTTGGAGCCCCACACTTCCTTCGTCGCCGGCGTCTGGCCTTCCGGACGAATGCGGACGAACGGTCTTCCTTCATAGAAATTGCGGTATAGCTCAATAAAGTCGCTTGCCTTGCGATCGCCTTGAATCGTCGCGTACATCGTCGACATGATGCCCCGCGTCATAGGGACGAGATGCGTCGTGAACGTCGTCACGACCGGCTTGCCCGCCATGTCGGACAAGACCATCTCGATCTCCGGGATATGCTGGTGCTGATTGATTTTGTAAGCCTTGAAGTTTTCGTTCAGCTCCGAATAGTGCGTGCCGAGCGAAGCGCCCCGGCCCGCGCCGGACACGCCCGACTTGGCGTCGATGATAATCGTGGAGGGATCGATCCAGCCCTCGCGCACCGCCGGCGCCAGACCCAGCACCGTCGCCGTCGGATAACAGCCCGGATTGGAGATCAAGCTCGCATCCCGCACATTACTGCCGTATAGCTCCGTTAGACCAAACACAGCCTGCTCCAGGTAACGCTCGTCGGCCGCCGGCTTCTTGTACCACTCTTCGTACAGCTCTGGCGACTTCAAGCGGAAATCCCCGGACAAGTCGATGACCTTAAGACCCGCTTCCAGCAATTGCGGCGCCAGCTTGGACGCCACGCCCGCCGGAGTCGCCAGAAACACGACGTCCGCCTTCGCTTTGATCGCCGCAGGATCCACGTCGTCTAGTAACTCCTCGCGGATATTCGTCAGGTGCGGATAACCTTCCGTTATCGGAGTTCCCGCGCTGGACGAGGAGATCACCGAGGTTACCTCCGCCAGCGGATGGGACGCCAGAAGCCGTATCAATTCAACGCCGCCGTAGCCCGTCGAGCCCACGATGGCGATTCCTATCTTTTTGCCCATGCCAAACCTCTCCTTTGCCTGCATGCTCTAATCTATTTTGCTATTATGATCCGTTAAGATCGGTTATGTAAGCCCCGATTCCGCGGCATATGATTTCCGTCCCGCCCCATAGTCGTAAGGCTTCCATTATCTACAACTTTCTATTTTACATCATTAGGGTTGCATTGAACATACAACAGAAGTCTGTATTATTATACATTCAACCTAATATTAATACAATGAGAAATGCGTCCCAATCCGCACAAAAAAAGCTCTCCGTCCGATGATGTTCGGATTGGAAAGCTTCCCGCGACGATGTTCTCGCGCATTGTTTATGAACCGGATATCCGCTCGCCGATCACGTTTCCAGCTTAAAGCCTTGCCCCAGCACCTCGGCCGTGTTGCTAATGATGACGAACGCGCCGGGATCGATGTCGCGCACGAGCTGCTTGAGCTTCGACACTTCGTTTTGCGCCGCCACAACCATCAATACCGTCCGGCCTTGGCCCGTAAAGCCGCCATGCCCGTCCAAGCGCGTCAGCCCGCGATCCAGATCATGGAGAATCGCCGCAGCCACCTCCTCCGTCCGATCGCTAATAATAAACGCGACCTTCGACAGCTGCAGGCCGTTCTGCACGAAATCGATCGTTTTGCTGGTGACGAACAGTCCGATTAGCGCGTACAACGAAACCTCCGGCGAAAAGATGATGCCCGCCGCGATAATGACGCAGCCGTCAAAGCACACGATCGCCAGGCTGTACGGCATCCCCGTAAACCGATGCAGAATCTGCGCCGCCAAATCCAGCCCCCCGGTCGACCCGCCGCCTCGGAAAACCAGCCCCAATCCTAAGCCGACGCCGATCCCGCCGTAGATCGCCGCCAAGATCGGATTGTCCGTCGGCGAAGGCATATGGGCCGTTAAAAGGACGAAGAGCGGCAGCACGATCGTGCCTAGCAGCGTTTTGGCCCCGAATTTGCGACCGATCAGCAGAACCCCCGCAATGAACAACGGTATGTTGATCGCCCACTGCGTATACGCCGGCATGAAGCCGGTCAGCTCCTGCACCAGAATCGATATCCCCGATACTCCGCCCGAAGCGATGCCGTTAGGCACCATGAACAGATTAAAGCTCATCGCCACGATCAACGAACCCAATAATAATTGCGCCACGTTCCAAATCGCATAAAGCCGCGGATTGCGACGCTTTAGCCCATCGCCGCGCCTCCTCTTTCCCACTTCCACTCGATTCATCCCCCCATTACCAAAAGAAGAGTCCCGCACCATAATATACAGTGTCGGAACTCTTCTTCTTTGTTATTCTGCACATTTCTGGCAGAGGCGTATCCGGTCGCTCTACTCTTGTCCTTGGCGGATCTGGCTCCGCAAGTAACCGTCGATGAACGAGTCCAGATCTCCGTCCATGACCGCGCCGACGTTGCCCGTCTCCACCGACGTGCGATGATCCTTGACCATGCTGTAAGGATGGAAAACGTAGGACCGGATCTGGCTGCCCCAGGCGATATCCGACTGCACGCCGCGAATTTCGGCCAACTCTTTCATCTGCTCCTCGATCTTCCGTTCGTAGAGCTTGGACTTCAGCATCTTCATCGCCCGGTCGCGGTTGGCGATCTGGGAGCGCTCCTGCTGGCAAGCTACGACGATGCCCGTCGGCATATGCGTGATCCGGATGGCAGACTCCGTCTTGTTGACGTGCTGGCCGCCCGCGCCGCTGGCACGGTAGGTATCGACCTTCAAATCCTCGGAGCGGATTTCGATCTCGATCGTATCGTCGATCTCGGGCATGACGTCCAAGGAACAGAAGGACGTGTGGCGACGGCCGGCGGAGTCGAACGGCGAGATCCGAACGAGCCGGTGCACGCCTTTTTCCGCCTTGAGATAGCCGTAGGCATTGTACCCTTTGATAAGCAAGGATACGCTCTTGATGCCCGCCTCGTCGCCGTCCTGGTAGTCCAGCACCTCGACCTTGAAGCCGCGCTTCTCCGCCCATCTGGTGTACATGCGGTACAACATGAGCCCCCAGTCCTGCGACTCCGTTCCGCCGGCGCCGGGATGCAGCTCGATGATCGCGTTCAGCTTATCGTACGGCTGGTTAAGCAGAAGCTGCAGCTCGAAGTCGCCTACTTTGGCGAGCAGCGTCTGGGTACCTTGCGCCAGCTCGGCCTCCAAGGACTCGTCGCCTTCTTCTTCCGCCAGCTCCAGCATCATCTGCAGCTCTTCCTGATCGTTGTTCAAGCGATCGTATTGCTCCACGACCGACTTCACCGCGTTCATCTCGGAGATGACGCCCTGCGCCCGCTCGTTGTCGTCCCAGAAGTCCGGCATCGACATCTTCTCTTCGAAGTTCGCGATGATCTCTTGCTTAAGATCTAAGTCAAAGAGACCCCCTGAGCTCTTGGAGTCGCTTCGCCATCTCGCGCAAATCTTGCTTGATCTTAATATCCAGCATAGCTATTCTCCTCAATGTATGGTGGTTCAAAAATTTCAAGCAACTGATTACTTACTTGCCGTGGCACTGCTTATATTTCTTGCCGCTGCCGCATGGGCACATATCGTTGCGTCCCACGCGCTCTTCGCGTTTCGCGGGACGTTTCTCGCCGGACTCGCCGCCGCCGCTCGTGGAAGACGTCTGGCCCTTCACGACCTCTTGGCGCTCCAGATTGCTCTCCACGCGAGCCTTCATGATGTATTTGGCGACTTCCTCTTGAATCGTCTCGATCATCTCTTTGAACATCTCGAAGCCTTCGAACTGGTATTCGCGAAGAGGATCCGTACCGCCGTACGCGCGGAGATGGATGCCTTGTCTCAGCTGATCCATCGCGTCGATATGGTCCATCCACTTGCTATCCACCGCGCGAAGCACGACGACCTTCTCGAATTCGCGCATCGTTTCGGCGCCGAGCTGTTCTTCCCTCTGGTCATAATACGCAATGACCTTGCCAAGGATGAATTCGGACATCTCCTCTTTTTCCTTGCCCCATAGCTCGTCCTTCGCGATAGAGCCTTCCTCCAGGAGGTTGGCTTGCACGTAGTCGACGATGGCTTGCAGATCCCACTCCTCCGGAATATCTTCGGAGCAATGGGCTTCAACGATCCGCTCCACGACAGGCTTGATCATGTCCATCACTTCGCCCCGGATGTCCGACGATTCCAAAATGTCGCGGCGTTGCTTGTAGATGACTTCCCGCTGTTGGTTCATAACGTCATCGTACTGCAGGACGACCTTCCGCGTGTCGAAGTTGCTGCCCTCAACGCGCTTCTGGGCCGATTCCACCGCTCTCGAAATCATGCGGCTCTCGATCGGCTGGTCTTCCTCCAGGCCGAGACGGTCCATCATCACCATGATGTTCTCCGAGCCGAAACGGCGCATAAGCTCATCTTCCAGCGACAAATAAAATTGCGACGAACCCGGGTCGCCTTGGCGTCCCGCGCGGCCGCGCAGCTGATTATCGATCCGACGGCTCTCGTGGCGCTCCGTACCGATAATATGAAGACCGCCAAGCTCCGGCACCTTCTCGCCCAGCAAAATATCCGTACCGCGTCCCGCCATGTTCGTCGCGATCGTAACCGCGCCGAATTGGCCCGCGCGCGAAATGATCTCCGCTTCTTCCGCATGGAACTTCGCGTTCAATACCTTGTGCTGCACGCCGCGGCGCTTCAGCATCTCGGACAGCTTCTCCGAGTTCTCGATGGAAATCGTGCCGACGAGCACCGGCTGGTTGTTCTTGTGGCGCTCCACGATTTCTTCCACGACGGCCTTGAACTTGCCGTTCTCCGTCTTGTAGACGACATCGGGAATATCCTTGCGGATCATGGAACGGTTCGTCGGAATCTGAATAACGTCAAGACCGTAGATCCGGCGGAACTCTTCTTCCTCCGTTTTGGCCGTACCCGTCATGCCCGCCAGCTTGCGATACATCCGGAAGTAGTTCTGGAACGTAATCGTCGCCAGCGTCATGCTTTCGTTCTGAACCTTAAGCTGCTCCTTCGCCTCGATCGCCTGATGCAAGCCGTCGCTGTAGCGGCGGCCGGACATGAGACGACCCGTAAATTCGTCGACGATAACGACTTCGTCCTCTTGCACGACGTAATCGACATCGCGTCTCATAATAACGTTAGCCTTGAGCGCCTGCTGAATATGATGATTAATCAGGACGTTGGCGTGATCGAACAGATTCTCGATGCTGAATGCTTTCTCCGCTTTTTCCACGCCTTGCTCGTTCAAGATGACGCTGCGAAGCTTCACGTCGATCGTGTAATCCTCTTCCGCCTTCAGCTTATTCACGAAACGGTCCGCGGCGTGGTACAGCTCCGTCGATTTCGCGGCTTGTCCGGAAATAATAAGCGGCGTACGCGCTTCGTCGACCAGAATGGAGTCCACTTCGTCGATGATGGCATAGTACAGAGGACGTTGAACCATCTGCTCCTTGTACAGCACCATGTTGTCGCGCAGATAGTCGAAGCCGAATTCGTTGTTCGTGCCGTACGTGATATCGCAGGCATAAGCCTCTTGTTTCTCCGCATGAGACAAGCCGTGCAGGTTGCAGCCGACCGTCATGCCGAGGAAATTATAAAGCTGGCCCATGATTTTGCTGTCGCGCTCGGCCAGATATCCGTTGACCGTTACGACGTGCACGCCTTTGCCGAGCAGCGCGTTCAAATAAACCGGAAGGGTCGCGACGAGCGTTTTGCCTTCACCGGTTTTCATTTCGGATATTTTACCCTCGTGGAGTACCATACCGCCAAGCAGCTGGACGTCAAAGTGGCGCATGCCGAGCGTACGCTTCGATGCTTCCCGTACCGTGGCGAACGCCTCCGGCAGAATGGCCGTCAGCTCCTCGCCTTTCTCGATGCGTGCCTTAAGCTCGTCCGTTTTGCCGCGCAATTGATCATCCGTCAGGGCCGTAAACTTCGGCTCCATTGCATTGATTTCTTCTACCGTCCGCATGAGGCGCTTTACTTCGCGCTCGTTTGCGTCCCCGAATATTTTCTTCACCAGTCCGAGCATGGTTTTCCCCTTTCGGTAGTAGGTCTATTTGTTTAAGATTGTATCAGTTTGTAGACCCTGTCGCAATGTGTTGGCCGCTGGGCGCGAAAAAGCCCTGCTCCGATGCGGAGACAGGGCTCGCGGTGTTTATGCCGTTATGGATCAGCCTTGCTCGATTAATCCGTATTTGCCGTCGCCGCGTCGATAGACAACGTTGACTTCCTTGCTGTCCGCGTTGGCGAATACGAAGAAATTATGTCCCACCATATTCATCTGCAGAATGGCTTCTTCCACATCCATCGGCTTCAGTGTATGGCGTTTCGTACGAACGAGCTCAAGATCGTCTTCCTCCTCGAGCACACCCACCGCGGAGCCTTCTTCACGGAACAGGGCTCTCACTCCGCTGCCCTGTCTGAATTTACGATTCACTTTGGTTTTGTGCTTGCGAATTTGGCGTTCCAGCTTATCCACCACCATATCGATGGACGCATACATGTCTTCGCTCTTCACTTCCGCGCGAAGCATCACGCCAACTAACGGGATCGTCACCTCTACCGCGTGTTGCCCTTTCGTGACAGACAGAGTGACGTTGATTTCGGAGGCAATTGGTGATTCGAAATATCGTTCCAACCGGTTAAGCTTCTTCTCGACGTGAATCCTCAAAGCTTCTGTAACCTGAAAGCGCTGACCTCGAATGTTGTAGTTCATGGGGCATTCCTCCTTTACATGCTCTCATTATATCATATGCGGGAGCCTAGATCAAAAGAGTTTTTAGTTATTTTAGAATTTTCAGAATTTTAAGGCCGCATAAAGTTCAGGCTTTCCGAGGGACACAGAAAACGGAGGGGGAACAGAAAAAAGCTCCGGTCGCCCGGAGCTCATGATTGTGTTAGGCAGCGTCAATCGAACCATCTATACGGTGGCTAATGATAGCCGGATGATTACAGTTTGACTACGTTTGCAGCTTGTGGACCGCGTGCGCCTTCTACGATGTCGAATTCAACCGCTTGGCCTTCTTCGAGAGTCTTGAAGCCTTCGGATTGGATCGCGGAGAAATGAACAAATACGTCGCCGCCTTGCTCAGTCTCGATAAATCCATAACCTTTTTCAGCGTTAAACCATTTTACTTTACCTTGCATGTGCAAACATTCCCTTCATCTTCAAGTACTGTGAGGCATCGTTTGGTCTGGCCCACAAACTGACTATACCACCGAAATCATGGAATTGTCAAACAATTTGTTGTAAGCGAATTCATGCGCACGCCTTTTGATTTATCTCAGCATTTTGTTCGATAAAGTCTGTGTTGCTTTCAAGCAATATAGTCTAATCACTGATTTTTTAAAAGCTGTCGCTTTACTCAGCTTGATCCCAAAGCACTAATCTTTTTCAACAGGCATTTCTAAATAAAGGGATGCCAGAAGTATGTCCTCCATACTATCGATATCAATAGATCGAGTTCTGGGCATCACTTGTGCAACCGTATTCTCTGTTATAAATGACTTTTCTTCTCTTATGTGTTCTTTTGTTGATACATAAACCGCACCATTGAGCACATGAGTCGATGGCAACTGTTGCCTTATACGTAAGTCATCTTTGCCTAACAATGGACTCATTCGATTATGTTCGTCCAAATGATACATCCAGTAAGGGCTCTTATCGACATGCGTTACAGTCACGACCGGCGAGCGATGCTGATGACTTTTTTCAATGCTTTCATCTATGTCCGTTACATTTCTTAGAGGCGAGGTCGGTTGTAGCAATACGATGTAATCATATTTAGGCAGTTGCTCTATTGCATGTAAAATGACATCTATGACCGATGTATCGTCCTGGGCTATGTGATTCGGACGAATGAAAGGAACATCGCAGCCGTGGCTTTTAGCCGATTTAATAATTGCTGCATCATCCGATGACAAGATTAAATGGTCTATATATTGGGACTGTTTGGCAGCTTCGATTGTCCATGCGAGTAAAGGTTTTCCTGACAAAGGGTAAAGATTTTTCCCCGGAAGACCTTTCGAGCCGCCTCTCGCTGGAATAATGGCCAGAACTGTTTTACCACCTATCATGATGATTCCACCATTCCTGTTCAAATCATATATTTCTTTAACCAAACATCTCGAAATATTCGTTATTCGCTCGATTGAAATCGTCCATTCTGCCAATATCAAGCCAATACTCGCGAATCGGGAATGCAGAGGAAGTTTCGTCTTTAGCAATTAATCGCTCAAACAAGGTTGGCATATCGTAATAGGAATCCTGTGGAATCCAATCTATCAATTCAGGGTTAAGGATATAGATGCCTCCGCTTATGAAAAAGCGTTGCGTCGGTTTCTCCTCGATACTTTGCAACTGATGCTTATTAACGCTAACTACGCCATATGGCACTTGGAACTCATATTCTCTCACGCACATTGTGGCTTTCGCTTCCGTGTCCAAATGAAAGTCTAATAGCTGAGTAAAGTTTACTTTCGTGAGAAGATCGGCATTCATGACTATAAACGGTTTCTCCGGTCTAAACGGAAGTAAACTTAAGGCACCCGCAGTGCCAAGTCGTTTCCTTTCTTTCACATAAACGATTTCTATTCCCCATCTGGAGCCATCGCCGAAATATTCCATAATCATTTCTGCTCTATAGTTTACCGAGATTACAAACCGATAAAATCCGCTAGAGATGAAATTCTCGACGATAATTTCCAGAATAGGCTTCGAGCCGACCTTAAGGAGCGGTTTGGGACAATCCTTAGTGAGCATTCCCAATCTCGTACCTAATCCTCCTGCCATCAATACAACCCAGTTATCTTTCCGATCGCGATTAACCAATTCATTAAGTAGGAACAATCGAGTAACTTGTCCAGCTTTATTAACTACCGGAATATGCTTCAAGCCGTTTTTTTTGATCTTTGCATAAATAATTTCTTCACTCTCATATTCTGTAGCAACCGTTGGTTGAGCATGCATGACGACATCCACGCTATCATTAAGCGAAACGCCTCGCAGAATACCTCGACGAACATCACCGTCCGTTAACGTACCTTGCAAAACGTTATTATCATCTACAACGAGCGCGATTTGAACCGTTCCTTGATCAATAATCCGTAGTGCTTCAAGAATTGTCGATTGGCGTTTAATCAACAGCTTTCCAATATCTTTCATTATAAAGCCGCCCCCGATGTCTTTGATGAATTTTTATATCTAGCTAATCAATTAAGTCATCCGCGGAATAGTTTCGCATAGCTCTCAATCCGAGCAGTCTCCACAAATCCGCAGGCGGGCGTCCCGTTCCCGGTCGTTTAACAGTCAAATTGCGTTCTGTAAATAACTCCCCTTCTTTTATATCGGCAGATGCCACCACACTTTTTCGAGCTGGCGCGGCATTTTTTCTTTCGGATGGCGCTGGCACCTTAAGAGACGTACCCAAGGAGGCCTCCACGTTGCGAATTTGGACAATCATTTGACACAGCTCGTCCGGGTCCATTGATGCCAGATGGTCAGGCCCTTCCATTCCCTTGTCCAGGGTAAAATGCTTCTCGATGATAGTGGCTCCCATAGCTACGGCGGCTATAGAAACCTCCGCGCCTAGCGTATGGTCAGAGTAGCCAAAGCGAAGACCAAATGCTTGTTTCATCGTCATCATTTTATTTAAATGGACATCTTGATACATTGTCGGATAATTGGTCGTACAGTGCAACAAAGACACTCTTTCTTGCAAGCGCCTTTGCCCTTCATCAGAATAGTATGCATCCCTAATCGCCTCGATGGACGGAGTGCCTTTGGGATCCAAGCATCCAAATGCTATTGCGCCAAGGGCATCCTCTATTTCACCCAATGTCGAAATGCCGGATGAAACAATAATATCCGCATTCGTCCTTCCCGCCCTCACCAATAAAGGCAAGTTCGTAACATCGCCCGAGGAAATTTTCAAGCTTTTCATTTCAAACGTGTCTATTAATAATTCCAAGCTATGAATGTCAAACGGCGTAGACAAGAATTCGATTTGATGTTTCTTGCATGCTTCAATCAATTGCTTATGATCATTAACCGATAGCTCTAACTTCTTCAACATCTGCAACTGCGAACCTTGATTCCCTGTCGTGCGCTGCTGGTATTCGGCTTTAGCGGCATGAACGCTGACCAGACTTTCGGCCTTAAACGTTTGGAATTTGACAGCGTCCGCTCCCGCGCGGGCCGCGACTTCGATCAACTCCATGGCCAGATCTAATGATCCGTTATGATTAACGCCTGCCTCAGCGATCACGTACACCGATGTTTGCCTCATGGTCGGTTCTCCTTTAATATGCTTCGTGTATCAAATCTCATAGAAGCTTTTTCTAAGGACTTGACTTAAATCCGTCTCCTCCAAAATGCTTCTTACTCTTCCGGCGGTGTGCCCGTCCCCATATAAAGACAATGAATTCTTTACTCGTTCTTGTTGGAATTCTCTCGTGCAAGCAAGACGAATCGCATCTGCAATCTCTCGAGACGAGTCTCCACAAGAAATAATAGAACTACCCGCAACTCGGCCTTTCTGTCTATCGCCAATATTAACCGTAGGTTTGTAGAACAAAGGCGCTTCAATGATTCCGCTCGATGAGTTACCAATTACGACGTCCATATGGCTTAATGCGCTCAAATATCTTAATCTGCCCAATGAGGTATGTGCCACTGCTTGTTGTGGATGCTCCGCAACAAATTGGTCGATCATGGAAGACAATATCCTGCTGTCCGAATCCGCATTTGATTTGGTAAACACGATTCGAGCATGCGGAAATTCCTTTAATGCGTCCAGCAACTGGTTCATCAGTTGCTCTGAACTCCAACTATGCAACGTGACGGGATGATAAGTAACCAAAAAGTTCATGTGGCCTAATTCAAAGTCGATGCTCTCTTCAAAATCCGCGCGCGTTAAAGGCTTTACTTGCCTAATGTTATCCAATCCGATAGCCCCTACGTTAAACACCCGTTCGGGAGCTTCTCCAAGCTGGATAACTCTCGCTCTATATATTTCGGTGGAGACAAAATGAATATGGGACATCTTTGTAATGGAATGCCGAATGGCGTCGTCGATGGCTCCTTCGGTCAGTTCTCCTCCATGGAGATGGGCTACGGGAATACGGGCGATCATCGCGGCTTGAACCGCGACCATGATCTCAAACCGATCGCCTAGAACTACAACGATATCAGGATTTAAACGTGCCCAGGCATCGGCGAATCCAATTAATCCAAGCCCCATCGACTTGGTAACTCCTACAGCAGTGTCGCTGGACAAAAGCATTTCGATTTTCTCGTCTATTGCAAAACCGTCATTCACGATTTCATTGCATGTCAATCCGAATTCAGGAGAGAGGTGCATTCCCGTAACGACAAGTTGCAAGGCCAGTCCAGCTTGTTTTTCTATCTCGCAAAGCAGGGGATAAAGCAAGCCATACTCGGCTCTTGAACCGGTAACGATGCAGATTTTTCTCAAGCGCCATTCTCCTCTTGTAAACGATCAACCAGTACCGCGCTGCTCGGAATATTGATAACGCTGTTTTCCATTGCTTCCGTCACCTTCATATCCATCCGCGGACATTGATTAAACATCGGAAGCTTATGCATCGGCTTCCATATCGGCCTTGCCATCATTTTCTCGCTATTGAGTTTCTCGAGTATCCGATTTCTTGTTGCCTGATCCGGCTTGTCCAGGATAATGGCATTCAACCAATAATTACTGTTGCCATGTTCAGGCTCTGTCATAAAGGATATGCCTGGGACGTCTTCGAATAACGCGGCATAGGTATCGGCCAGTTGCCTCTTCTTCTCAAGAATGATTGGGAGTTGTTCCATTTGGGCACATCCGAGTGCCGCGTTCAAGTTGGGCATCCTATAATTATAGCCGATGGCATCATGAACAAATTCCCATGCATGTGGAACCTTTGCCGTTGTCGTTAGATGCTTAGCCCGCTTAGCCAACTCCGGGTCTGCAGTAAGAATAGCTCCTCCGCCTCCCGTAGTGATCACCTTATTTCCATTAAAGCTAACGGCGGATAGGAGACCAAATGTTCCCGTGTGCTTACCCTTATAGTATGAACCCAAGGATTCCGCCGCGTCCTCTACCAGCGGAATACCGAATTGAGCGCTTAATTCGATCAGTTCATCCAGATGTACCGAATGACCGAACGTATGCATGGGTACGATGGCTGCAATTCTTCGCCCCGTCCGTTTATTCACCAAAGTTCCATCTCGCTTCCGTTCCGCGTTCTCCGTCAAATAACCGCGCAGCTCAAAGGGGTCGACACCCATGGTCTCTTTAGTTACTTCTACAAAATGCGGAGCAGCGCCGCAGTAATGCACGGCATTGGCAGTAGCGATAAACGTGAGCGAAGGCAGCAGCACTTCATCCCCAGCCTCGACACCCGCCAACAACAAAGATATATGCAAGGCCGCAGTGCCGTTCATAACCGCGATCGCATAGGGGGCGCCTGTCCACTCCGACAGACTGGACTCGAATTGATTCACATACTGACCCACGGATGAAACCCATCCTGAATCTATGCAATCCTTCACAAAAGCCCACTCGTTCCCTTTGAAAGAAGGTTCATGAAGAGCAATGAATTCCTGTTCACGATTTAATGCGAATTTGAGTTTGCTGCTGATTTCGTCAGCCAATTGCTCGCTATTCATAGGTTCGCCATCCTAAATGTTATAAATATCTGATTTATATTTAGCTAAATTCAAGGGGTTACGGAACCACTCTGCGGTTTCTTTAATCCCCTCGCGTAATCCGTCGATTCCAGCATATCTGGGCTCCCAATTCAATAATCGCTTCGCTTTGCTGTTATCCGCCCACAAACGTTCGACCTCGCTTTTATTCGGACGCATCCTGTCTTCATCGCTTATAATCTCGACTTGCCTCCCAATCACGCTAGCAATCAGGTTTACGGTGTCTCCGATGGATATTTCGTAGTTGCTGCCGATATTGATTTCTTCTCCCACTCCGGCCTTCGATTGCAGGGCCGAGATAAATCCCTCTACTGTATCTTTCACATAATTAAAATCTCTCGTAGGAGACAATGCACCTAATTTTATTGAAGAGTGGCCAGCGGCAATTTGCGAGATAATCGTTGGGATTACCGCCCTTGCCGATTGTCTTGGACCATAGGTATTAAACGGACGAATGATACTGACCGGCGTTTCGAACGACCGATAAAACGAAAGAGCGAGCTGATCCGCGCCTATCTTAGAAGCCGAATAGGGAGATTGTCCTTGCAACGGATGCGCCTCGTCAATCGGAACATACTTTGCGGTACCATAAACCTCGCTCGTTGATGTATGCACTACCTGCTCTACTCCCAGATCTTTTGCAGCCTGCAGGATATTAAGGGTTCCCTTAATATTGGTATCAATGTAGGTATCCGGAGAATGATAAGAATATGGAATAGCGATCAAGGCAGCCAAGTGCATAACAGAAGAGCAGCCCTTCACCGCGTTTCGAATGCCGTAAGGATCTCTGATATCTCCTGCAACGACTTCAAATTGTCCCTTCACATCCTCCGCGCAATTGTCCAGCCATCCCCACGACCCAAAGGAATTATAGTAAACAAATGCTCGAACGTCGTAGCCTTTTCTGACTAACGACTCCGTCAAATGCGAACCAATAAACCCATCCGCCCCGGTTACGATTACTTTTTTTCTTTCCATCTCTGCTCCCCTGCCTCTAATTCCATTTGAAAAGTTATTTTGCTTAATTCTCCTATATACTTTTAAGTCTTTCGCGCGCATCCGAAATAATGGATTGGAATGGTGAATGATGGTTCAACATATGTTCAACCATCGGCTTCATTGCTTCCAATAATCGCGTCAGTCTCTTATTGTATTGCTCCTCTAACATGATTTCCTTTAATTCTCGTTCAAATTCGTATATCCACGATTTATAAACCTTGATATAAACCCCGCGGAATAAAGGAGTTTCAGCTATATCCTTCCACAAACCGGTTACTTTCGCTAATATTTCTTGATCGCTCCGATCTCTGTTCAAAGGTGTTGTTAGAGGCATCATATAGGTCATTAATTCACGGAGCTTTATGTCGACTAAATTGTAATCATCTTGTAAACCCATAATCCGAGTATAAACATCCGCTTTTTTTATATCATTGTTTTTCTTTGATTGAGTTAGCAGCCTATTAAAAATGTCACCGTCCACGAACTGATGATTCCTTTGGCTATATACATCTTCGGCCAATACAAACCTCGTATGTTTTACTTTGGCGCCATAACGAGATGTGTTCAAAAACGCGATGTCCGGGTATTCGCCCAATAAATCCTCAATGTCGGATAAGGTCAGCTTCATCATCCAGCTAATGCGGTTGGGCAGTCCATGCACATTTTCTACGAATTGATCCGCATTTGTTATGATTTCCTCATGCAGCGTAGTCTCCAAATGGGAAGCACCGGCGGCGTACACATTCTCCGTTGGATATGAAAAATCTTGCCCGAACAATATTACTTCCCTGCATCCCATATATATGGCCGCTTGAATGGCAACACCTGTAACGGACAGATTAGGCTTGAATATCGTGTCCTTGTCATGGCCAACCAAAAAGAATTTACTTACATGATCATTATTCAAGGACATATGGACAAGTTTATCCGGAAACCTATCAAGTATGGAGTAATGAATCATAGGCGCGAATAGCAAAGGAATATCCTCGATCGGCTGGGCTTGGAATGCGCGATAATTGGATTCACTGCCATCGATTGATACAATCAAATGCGGCCTAACGCCATAATGCAGTAGGGATTGAATCGAAGTCCCGGCCGCGATAATAATAGAATGTTCCTTCATTTTTTTCAGCCATTCAATATCAGCGTCAAGGGAAGGACCTGCTCCAACGATAATAGCCGTCATGCCCTCTATTTGACTTTCAAGCTCTGCAATAGAGGGAGTGGCTAGGACACGAGACATATTAAGCAAGCTATTCCTTGCCCAGTCCAAACCGTATTTTTCGCTCATCAGAATAGAGCTTTTATAATTCGAAATGGCATCGCCGGCTTCTTCTATTATTCTTTTTGTATCAAGGTATGTTAATTGATTATAGATGGGCAACGCCAAGAAGACGGGTTCACCTACCAAGTAGCGATATAACCGATAGAAAAATTGATCTCTTTGCTCTTTTTGCTCTCCTACCGCAATATCCACAACGTTGTTATTCCGAATCATATCTTCCAAGTCAATAACTTCCAGTGCCGCGAGAAAGATCTGAATATCGGGTTCGTACAAATACACTTTATGATTAGGATGCTTACTCGTAAACGCTTGAAGATGGGTTCCAAATCCAAATCCAAAGAGCAACACCGTCGAATCGCTACCCGAATTAACTTGTAACGATTCAACCCATCTTGATCCTTCATATTCGGGTTCAAACTGACTATAGTAATACACATCGTCCTTATTCTCCGTCCGAATACACATGTTCGGCATTTGATTATACGAATGTGTAATACAATAACGATTGCGATCTCTTTCTTCCCCTTTAATCGTTTCATATAGGCGAGGAAAACGATGTTCAATAAACGTACTGTTCTTCTGAAAGCGGTTCTCTCTGACCACGCTCTCTTCGCCAAGCATACTCAATAACGCTTGCAGAGTCGGAATCAACTCAAATTGAAGCGTATCGCTCGCGTGTATATATTCTTCCGAATCCATATAGTGATTGAAACGCGAGAACGCTTCTTTAAAATGAATCAACTGCTTTTGGGACTGACTATTAATCCATACCTGTTGATCGGCAGTAAATGCAGTGTAGATATCTTCCATAGCCTTTATAAGCTCGCTTATCTGCTCCCAAGGAAGCCCTTCTCTGGATTGTGAGAGAATAAGACTAGCCGTAGTGTACCCATATTGGATAACATTAGGCAGATACCGAATAAGCTCATCCCTTAAGTCTGAATTCACAACTTCCATGATGCTCCTCCTGTTATCCTGTTATCCTCTTAGCCTCTATTTTATCAACTGCATCTCGAGTAAAGCGCAGCACTTCCGGGGACTGTTTCAAAAGCTCGCTAAGTAATTTCCCCAGTACTTCTTCAAACATTTTGGCTTTTTTTAGTATATTTCTTTCAATGCTAAGCCCATTTACAAACCGATCAAAATCTTCTATGCTGCTTTTTAAGGTGTACCCATATATATGAATAAAAGGAATGCTGTTAACAATCTTCCCCCAATGATCTTCGATCTTAGCCATAACCTTTAGCGCCTTATTGGGGTTCATTCGACTTAAACCAGGCAAGTCTCGTAATTTTTTCTGTATTATGACAGCTTCTTTCTCTACTTGCTCAACAAATGCAGGAAGAGCCTTTACTCTCTTAATAATTTCTCTTTCACGTTGCTCAGGATAAAGAATTTCATTATTATTAAGAATTTCGTCAAAGTCCTTCATCCCATCAGTATCCCGTGTTAGATCGTTTAATAGCTCCTGCAAAGGAACAAAACGCGTGTGTTCAATTTTGGCGCCAAGCGTAGAAGAATTAATAAAATCCACTTGCGGAAAATTGCCTAATAACCTTTCTATATTCCGAAGAGTAAGCATCATCGGAGCTGAAGTTTTATTTAACGTCCCCTTGTTGTTTTCAACCCATTCATCCGCCATCGTAACCGTCTGTTTCTGTGCTTCTTTATCAACGTGCAGAGCACCCGGTGCATACATGTCTTCTACTGGATATGATAAATCTTGCCCGGTAAATATAATTTTTCTCACGCCCAAAAATATAGCTATTTGCACAGCCGTACCCGTAACAGAATTCGTAGGAACAAACAAAGGATCTTTCGCTTCAAATCCCATGATGTATTTTGATATTTGATCATCTCTCAAAAAAGCATGCCAGGTCTTTTCTTTTTGATGATTTGAAATTCTATATTCAATTTGTGGGAGATAGATTAATGGAATATCGCTTCTATCTATATGTTTGAACGCATCATAGTTAGCTTCCATACCATCAATGGATACAATGAAATGCGGTTTTATGCCAAAATGCAGCAGAGACTGGATGGCTGTACCTGCGGCAATAATTAGTACCGACTCTCGAACGGTTTTCAAATGCTCTACATCTGCTTCCAGAGAAGGACCTGCGCCAACAATAATGGCTGTTTTTCCGCTAAAACGATCCCTTAGACTTCGAATAGAAGGAGTGGCTAAGTTCATTGCAATGTTCTGAAATATATTTTCACCATATTTTAAGTATCGGAATTTCACTGTATTCTCGTTTATTCTGAATTTCTTCGCGCTATTTTTAAGTTGTTTTAAGATCTGCAGCTTCTCGTTCTTATAGTGTTTAGAGTAAAACCATGTATCTTGGATATACAATTTAGTTCCTGTCTTGTAACAAAAGCGATCTAATAGAAACGCTAGTTCTTTATGCTGCTCCGTTCCAACAACTATGGAATGTATGTTTGATTTTTTGCAAAACTCAGCCCAATCGTTTACGTACAGCGATGCGAGAAATAATTGCGGGTCTGGCTCTACAATAAACAATTCAACCCTTGGGTGTGCCTCTGAAAATGCCTTAAGGTGATGAGTTAAACCCACACCAAACATAAGAACTTGTCTTGCTTGACTAGCTTCTTCCCTTAAACCCATTAGCCAATGATCCAGCTCCTGCTTAATATTGTACCGGCTATACATATAGGTTACCGTTTCATGGGTACGGACTTGTATATTTGATTCCCCGTCTTCCGAGACACAGAATTGATAGTCGGCAACATTACGTTCAAGGTTGTGAATAAGATTAAAGATGTGAGGCATTTTCTCCTTGAAGAAACTCATGTTTTTATCAAATAACTGTTGATTGTTATTTGGTTGAATCTCACGATTAAGGCTATGGAAAAGGGGAAGAAACGTTAACCGGAGAATATCGCCCGCATGAACATATTGATCAAGATCTACGAACCGGTTCAATTCAGTAAATTTTTCTTCAATCTCTATTACTTTATCAGAAATATATTCATTACTCAGGGGATCCGCATTTCTATACAATGATTGAAGTGTACGATATAAATCGTCTATTGCCGTTACGACGTCACCAAATAACTGCCATGAAATCGCATTGACATCACCGTAGAATTGATCTGCAATTACTTCGGTGGCTTCAATTAATTTTGGTAAAAACATACTCAGTTCTCCGATTATTTCTTCCGCTTCTCGTATGTCTGCCTTCATCAGCCAAATCCACCTTTTCTCCAAGTATAATACTATCTTTTATATCGGTACTCTTGTGGTTGTTCATGAGAAAGACTGCTAGGAAATATATCCTAGCAGTCCCCATTACTTTCTTCGGTCCACAAAATAACTATTGCCCGAAAACTGATTTTCATATGATTTTTTCTGCGCATTCGCTTTGCTCATGTTATGCAATGCTACTGATGCACCTTCTTTAATTTCAAGCATTCTAGCCTTGACAAGCTCATCATATTTATTAATTTCCGAAAGCCATTGTTTTTCAAGTTCTGAGATTTTTTCTTCGCGTTCCAGGAGAGTATTGATAACAGATTCTCTAAACTCCACCAACTCCAATAAATCTTCCATTTCCAACTGATCGATAGCCCCCGATAGATGCACAGTAAACTCATGAAGCTTCCGGATTTCATCCGTCATGCCTAAACCAATCCCGACTCTGCAGATATCTGTCTTGCAGGGTTTTTATAGGCTTCCTTCCACGTCTCAAGAAGGTCCTGCAAATGGAGGAGAACCGCTTGAGCGATTTCGGCGTCTTTTTTGACGTTGGCTTGAATTAATGAGTGCAGGAGGTATTCATATATTCTAACCAACTCATTTGATATTTCATATTCGAAATTCAGGGAGGCAATCAGTTCATGAATGATCGATTGTGCTTTCTTAAGATTGGTGTTTGCCGTCTCATATTTTCGACTTTGAATCCCTTCAATTCCCGCCTTTGTAAAACGAATGGCTCCTTCGAAAAGCATAATTAGTAACTTTCCTCCAGTAGCGGTATTCACAGAGGACTGTTGATAAATTTGATACGGTGAGTTTAGCAAATTGCACACCCCTTTTAGCTACTCATAAAACTAGAAAACGTCCCCGCTTGGCTATTATACTTATTTATTGCGGTTTCCATCGCCGTAAACTGTTTATAGTATTGTTTTTCAATACGGTTAAGTCGATCCAGCATAGAGTCCTCCCTGATTTTCATCCCTCTCAATTCTCTGCCTAATACTGAATCTGCTTTTAAAGTATAGTTTAAATCAGTGTTTGTTAAGGATGTGCCAGCTTTCTCGGATAATCCTTTTAAAGCAGTCATTGAATGTTTAGACATTTGTTGAAAAACGCCCGTACTTGAGTTAGTAAATAAACTAGTGACGGCATCCGGGTTTTCATCTAACGCCTTTCTTAACTTTTCTTCATCTAAAACCAACTTACCTTTTTCGGTATAAGATCCTGTCGTTATTCCAATTGACATCTTAGCACCAAGTGAATCCGTTATTCCAGAAATAAGAGATGTCGTAGATAAACGAAGGTCCGACATTAACTGCGATAATGTACTATCGTTGCGCAAAGTCCCGCTGCGTGCTTTCTCTTCCCATTTCTTTATCTCGTCTTCGGTCATTTCCTCTTTTTCCGCACTTGTGAGCGGCTTAAAGCTTCGATTATTCGCTTCCGACAATTCCGAGTTTACACTGGTAATCAAAGCGTTATATTCAGTTACAAAGGATTTGATCGTTTCAATGATTTTACTCGTATCTTGTACAGCTGTTACGGTTGCCGTTGAACCTACACCTGTTGTCGATTTAACAGTGAAATCAAATCCATTCACGGCAAAACGGTTGCTATCCTGATCATAAGAAATTCCGTTAATCGTAACTTCAGCATTAACCCCGCCACTTTTTACAACAGGTGTCGTTGAAAATACATTATCCGTTAATTGCAGCTTATTTTCTCCCGTTTGTGTGGATGTTAGAGAAAGCTTACCCGTCGCTTGATCGTATAGGGCAGTTGCTTTTAAGCTGCTCGATTTGGCATTAATAGCATTGGCCAAATCACCTATCGAAGAGGTCTTGGCTAGGGAAACGGATTGCCCATTGATCGTCACTTTTACGTTAGCTGTATTGTCGGGATCCTCTGTGAAATTCAAACTCCCTAGATCTCCTGCTCCAAAAGTATATACGTGATTTTCAGCAGTTGCAATTTGATCTACCTTAATATTCAATTGACCAGATGCCGTTGAATTGGTTGTATTGACAATAATCGCGGAGCTATCTCCGCTTACTTCAGTTTTCTTGGCATTGATGGTGTTGGATAAATTAAAGGAAGCAAGCTTGTTGTTTCGAAAATCAATGACTTTAGAGCTAATTGAGCGATAATCTTCCTGTTTCCATTCCACTTTCGTTCGATTCTTGACCATATTGTCATAGGTCGTTTTACGAGCCTTCATGAGTTCCTTTACCATGCTGTCGATATCTAACCCAGAAGCAAATCCCGATAATCTCATCACGCACCTCCTAGTGATTAAATTCTTTCATCAATAATAATTCCTGCGAGCTCCATAATTTTTACGGCCACGTCAAGAAGCTTCTCTTCTGGAATTTGCTTTAGAATCTCTCCGCTTACTCTATCCTTTACTTTGTACACTACTTGATTGGTTCCTTCATGTACTGAACGCTCGATCGTGGTTTCGGGACTTTGAATGGCTTGTATCACTTTTTCAAGATTTTTAAGTTGTTTCTGCTGCTCATCGTTTATTGGCAAATGACTTGCTTGACTGCTCGACGTTGCTGCCTCTATTTTTTCTGCTACAATTCGTTTATCCGGTCCGTTGCTGATTGCCCTATCTGTACTATAACCCGCCGTGGATCCAACAGATGAAATATTCATCCAAATCCCACCTTGACTTAGAATGTCCTCTATAAATATATCGGAATTAATCCAAACGTTTATTAGTTCATAATCTATTTATTATAGAAAAAGAGCCTTGGAATATCCAAGGCTCCTCTCTGGAATAAGTTATTATTGAAGAAGCGACAGTACGCCTTGAGGCTGCGAATTCGCTTGCGCCAACATTGATTGAGAAGCTTGCAGAAGAATATTGTTCTTCGTAAGCTTGACCATCTCACTAGCCATATCCGTGTCGCGAATACGGGACTCGGAAGCTGTCAAGTTCTCTACTGTTGTTCCAAGGTTATTCGAAGTGTATTCAAGACGGTTCTGCTTAGCACCAAGCGTAGCACGCTCAGTCGCAACACTTTCAATTGCATCTTCGATATCAGTCAGGGACGAAGCCGAGTCCAAACCGGAGAAGTCGGAGGCATCAATGCCACCAATGGAAATCGTTTGAGCGTTATCATCAGCTTGGATAGTTGCGCCAGCGGTAATTTGAATACCGTTGAACTTAGTATCCGCCATGATGCTGTCAATTTGCGCGCCCAGTTCGTCAAGCTCAAGGTCAATGTTGTCCTTGTCGGTTGTGCTGTAAGTACCGTTCAGTTTTTGAACGTTAAGCTCTTTCATACGCGTCAGCATTGCGCTTACTTCGTTCATCGCGCCTTCAGCTGTTTGAACGTAGGAGATACCGTCTTGAACGTTCTTTTGAGCTTGCTCAAGACCACGGATTTGACCGCGCATTTTCTCGGAAACGGCAAGACCAGCAGCATCGTCAGCTGCACGGTTGATGCGAAGACCGGAAGAAAGTTTCTCCATGGATTTGCCAGCAGCAACGTTGTTCAGACCCATGTTACGGTGTGTGTTCAAAGCAGTAATGTTGTGATTAATACGCATTGTTATTTCCTCCCTGAAATAATGTTGGTGTTCCACATCCATGTGGAATGCTGAACTAGGTCGGCCGCCCTTGATCAGCTATACTATGTATATCGGATAAATCGCTTCGTACTTTATAGCATTTTTTTATTTTTTACGAATATCGTCAAATTGTTTTTTTAGGTCTATCGCACTAATGCCCGCAATGCTTGAGTCTACGTTCATTTCTTTAACGGATTCATACAATTCCTTGCGCAGGATTCGAATTTCCGGAGGGGCGGAGATCCCGATCTTAATGCCTTCGCCCGATACATCAAGGATGGTAACTTCGATTCCGTCGCCAAGCAAGATCGATTCTCCCTTTTTTCTGCTCAATACAAGCATTTTAATCCCTCCTTGTTTCTTCTTGCGAAGAGAACAAAGGATGCTGGATTGAATATTTTCCATTATCCAAGATGTACTGTTCTCCCAAACCTTCTCTTGCATTGATAATAATTGGAGCTGCCAGATTAATGGTTGCAGACTGTAAGTTCCCTCTCACGCTAATCATGTTGACAACCTTCAGATCCGCTTCCGTTCTAATCAACAGATCCTTCTTGATCGATTCGTTCAAATCAAATTCATATTCGGGGAAGAAATCGAAAGGCGACGCTACAACAAAGGAAACATCGCCATCGCTTGTGGATTGCAAATACATGAAAGGACTATCGTCAACTTCAATGAGTATAAAATTTTGACATTGATTAAATCCCGGAATACCCTTTGCAAAGGTAATACTGTCTTCGGAATTATATTCGTAATCGCCCAATCGTTTTGTCGCTAGAATCACCTGTTTCACTCTCCATTCTAAAATAAAAAGCTACAGCATCGATAGTCGATTCCATAGCTTTCCACCATTATCTCATTTCTATAAATACTCATCAAACCTAGGTGCAACGATTTCGACGGATGGCCGCTGTTTTATAAAGGTATTCACGTAACCGCGCTTGTACTTGATGTTAGGCGGATTAACCTGAACCTGAATATCTACATACCCTCTTGTCGTCTGAATTTCAGGTTCGGTAAGCACGGCTTGAAAGCTTACATTGTTTGGCGATGCAGGACCGTAGATCTGTAACTCAGGTCTTTTTTTGCTAAGGCTTTGTTTTGATATGGCGGCAATCGGGTTGCCCTCGGCCAAAATATCGCCTATCTGATTGTAGTCACGAACCGTCTGATTAATCGCGTCTAAAACAAATTTTCCAGACTGGTTATAAATTCGATTCCAGAAAGCAATGGGCTTACCTCCCGTAAGAGCATCCCATGTTTCCGATTGATCAATGAGCACGACCGCAGGCTCGGAATTAATGTTAACAACCGCATCTACGCTTCTGATTTGCACATCTGCTTGCGATTGCTTGATACTATAATGTCCCTGCTTGCTTTCAATTCCAATACGTGCTTGAACGGAATGGATTTGAATCTGTGGCAGCCTCATGGTTTATCTCAAGAAGTCGACAAGCGATTTGCTAATGACCTTCGATCCGACGGATAGCGTAGCTTGATAGATGTTTTCGTTAATTTGCGTATCTATCAATAGCTTCTCGAAATCCGCATCCTCGACTTTCGACTGCATATCCGTTAAGTTAATGCCCAAATCGGCCAGGCGATTCTGTATCAACTCTACCCGGTTTACCCTCGCACCGATTTCCGACCTTACGCTAAGCATCCGATCCATGCTGGCATCGATATTGGTGATTTCCGCGTTAACGCCGCTATAATCCCCTGTATCGAGAGCGGTCATAACGCGATCGATAACAGAAAAAACATTATCGCCCGTGCCTGTCGGATCAGCCGCTCCAAACACCTGGTTTCCCGTGAAATTAATGTCCAGTTGCGTATTCGCGCCTATCGCGTATTTAATCGCGCCAGTGTCTGTTTGTACCTCTCTGGCATCAATAGAGCCGTCATACGGCATTTGGTCGAAGTTTTCTCCATTAAAAATGTATTTACCGTTCAATTTGCTGTTAGCAATATCCACTAGCTGAGCTTTCAACTGTTCAATTTCATTTTTAACGTTACCTAGAGCGATGTCCGGATTTGTACCGTTGGCGCCTTGCGTTGCCAATTCTTTCACCCGGTGCAGGACATCTCCTGCTTGCGAAAGGATTGTATCGTTAAAGTCTAGCCATGATAGAGCAGCATCAACGTTCTTCTGGTACTGTTCATTCCCAGCCAATTCAGAGCGATAACGTAACGAATACGTAATGCCTACCGGGTCATCGGATGGTTTATTGATTTTGCGGCCGGTAGTCGTCTGCTGTTGAAGTTGATCCATCTGAGACAAATTTCGATTTAAATTACGCATCAGTTGCAAATGCATCATACCTTGCGTCACGCGTAAGGACATAACGAACCTCCTTCTACTTCCTTAATTATCTTCCAACCATTCCGGTACCGTTAATCAGCTTTTCCAACATTTGATCAAACGTCGTCATGAATCTCGCGGACGCGCTATAAGCGTATTGATATTTAATCAGATCCGACATTTCTTCGTCCAAAGATACGCCGCTTACCGACTCCCGGCTGCCTTGAACCTGATCGAGCTGAGTTTGAGTATTTTTGTACAGACGGTCGGCTTCTTGACTCTGAACACCGAGCGCCCCGACTACCGCTCCATAAAAGTCGGCTACCGTTGCAGAAGTAACGCCGCCTCCGCTTGCCGTCTCGTCAAAAGCAAACTTAACATCCTTTAGCTCGGACATGAGCAGCGCCAATCCGTTATTTCCTCGAATAACCGTCGTGACGCCGCCGCCATCGGTCGTCGTGCGCAGGGACGTTGCGATCTTATTGGCGTCGGCCGCGATTGAAGGATTAACCTGAATACTCGCTGCCGTAATCCCCGTTGCTCCCGCCTTGAAGGTAAAGAAGTCCTCGCCTGGCGTTGCGGGATCTCCTAAAGAATAACCCAATTTATGCAGGCCATTAATACCTCGTACGGTTACAACCTCATCCGCCGTAGTCGGAACGGTAGTTCCTGGCTTGACCCATCCCGCTGGCACCGTAACCTGGAATTCGCCATTCGCCAACGTATTGGCGAGCGTATCCAACTGCTGCTTGAATCCCGTGACGTAATTGTCGCGAGATACTATCATGCCGTGTACTTCACCTCCGATTAGAGAACCGGTAGCGTACGCCGTCTCTAGGCCTCCGGCCGTTAACGGCGTAATGACGGTGCCTTCGAGTAGATTAGTACCGCCCATATTAATCGTGTAGCCTTGATCCGAATCCGAAACATTGATATTAATGATATTTGAAAGCTTATCCGTCATCAGATCGCGTTGATCTCGGAGATCGTTTGCGTCATCTCCAAGCGATTCGATCTTCCGGATCTCCGAGTTTAAGGAAGAGATCGTTTGAAGCAGCGAGTTGGCTTCCGATACTTTCACATCGATGTTAGAGGTCAGATCCGACTCCAGATCCGTCAATTGGCGGCTCAGTTCATTAAAGGTTTCGACTAGCGCCACGGCATTCTCTTGCAAGATTTCCCTGCCTGTTACATTTTCGGGATCCTTGCTCAAATCGGACCACGAGTTCCAGAAATTTTCCAAAACAGTTCGTATTCCCGTATCCGATGGCTCATTTACATAACCCTCTAGCTTACTCAGCGTATCCGTTTGAATCGACAAGCTACCCACGCCATGGCTTTGGTCGCGATACTGTTCATCGAGAAAAGCATTCCGTATTCGGGTTATCGAAGTGAATTCTACGCCCGTGCCTAGCTGGCCTGGCGCGTTAGAACGATTGAAGCCGTAAGCTTCGATGGAGCGAGATGCAACCATCGTTACTTTCTGTCTCGAATACCCTTCCGTATTTGCATTTGATATATTATGTCCTACGGTGTTGATCGCGGCCTGCTGGGTAAACAAGCTTCGTTTTGCCGTTTCCAGCGAGTGGAAGGTCGATCTCATCGTTTCATCTCCTCGTTATGCTCTCGAGTCGTACCAATTGCGCTTCTTGCCATAGGCTTGGTTCATGGGATGCTGATATACGACATCCTCGTTAGGGTCCTCCACCATCAAACTGATCGAGAAGTTTACGAAATCAAGCGATTGTTGAATCAGCGCTTGGTTCTCCTCGTTAATCTGCTTAAGTCTTGTAAGAACGGCTGTAAGCCGATCATGCATCTCCATAAGACGGAGCTTCTCTTCCGGATGGTTCACCGATTTAATAAGATCGGACAATACTCCCGAACGCTTGCGGAAACCCAGATCCTTAAAATGTCTAGCCGTCATCAGAAGCCTGCTCGTTTCCAACTCATCGGCCTGGGCGGTCAACAGCTTCTCCTTCTGGGTCAGGACATTCAGCTTGACTACTTCGTTAGCCAGGATAAGCGGTTTCTTCTCTTCTTCGCAGACAAGCAGCCTCTCGTATAAAGACAACTGCTTCTGCAATATTTCGATCATGTCCGACATCGACATCCGCTCACACCGCCCTTATTCCGTCCTATTGTTGTTCAAGTACGGCAGGAGCTTCTCCGCGATCTTGGATGCATCGACATGGTAAGTGCCGGACTCCACCGATTGCTTGAGCTCGCTCAGTCTCTCGGCGCGTTCTGCGCCGCCAAGCTTGCTTGTCGACAACATTTCTTTGGCTGCGGCCGAGATCTGAACCTCGTCCTTCTGTTTGGCTTTCTTGGCGCTCTCCGAACGGAATTCCGATTGCTTGGAGTACGGGTTCGCGCCGCCAATGCGATTGCTTTCGTTTATCTTCAAATTATCCACCTCATCGTTTACAGGAACTAAAAAAGCCGAATACCTTATGCAAGTATTATCGGCTTTAGTCAAGTATTATTTAATAGTATTGTTGATTTATCTGTCTTTATACTGCGAGATTCCCCGATATGCCGCCTGGGCAGACGCCGGTTTCTGCTCTGCCGCCTTGCTCGCTTCATTGCGCTTCATCGTATTCGTATCCTTCGTGAGCCGTACCCGGCAGTCGTCGCAAATATGGTTCTCCCTGATTAACGTACCGCATGATTCGCACGGGTAGGATAGATTCGGCGCGTTGACCATGGAAATGCGTCCTTCGCGGATGAACTTCGTGATTTGTTTAATGGAAACGCCCGTTTGTTCGGAGAGCTCGCCAATCATCGCTCCCTTATATTTTCTCAGATAGTCCGAGCATAGCTGGTATTCGTTATCGATATCCCGGATGCATACGGGACACACGTCCCTAAAGTTTTTGGAAAACAACTTGCCGCAACGTGGACAATTATCCAAATTCATCGCCTTGAGACCCCCTTGTCCATAAACTACTTCCTACTATAGTTTAACGGATTTCTACGGGAATTTCATTAGCGGAATATAGAGTCGAGCCAGCGCCCCCGTTCGGCTCTTTCCGCGAGGGACGAGGTTCATGAGTGGGCCCAAGACAACACGTACACGACGATGTCTACTCCGTACATCCTGCCGCTTTCTTTCAGCGCTCTAGCGCATGCCCCGGCCGTGCTGCCGGTCGTAAAGATATCGTCGATTAGAAGAATGCCGATGGCATTGTCAGGAGAGGATTGCCCGTGCCCGGAGGCTGCAATTACTTCTTCATATAACCTTTGAACCTCTTGGGCATTAGGCGCAAAAAGCCCCTCCACGTCGCGAAGCCGCTGCATTCTGTTTTTGAAGCTCATCTTCTCCGTATGTCGCGTACGTTCCAGCAACGAGCAGACCGGCAGTCCGTACCTGGCCGCAATATGATTGGCCATAGCCTCCGCCTGGTTAAAGCCCCTTTCCTCTGCTCTAATCGCGCTAATCGGAACATAGGTGATCGCGGACCAGCTGCAACCCGGGATGGCTGCCAGACGCTCGTATGTGGGCACCAGCATCTCTCCCAAAATCGGACCCAGCCGCTCCAGTCCTCGATACTTGTACAACGCCAGCCACTCGCGCATCACCGGGTCGTAAGAAACCGCGCTGCGGTTCAATTGAAACGGACGATTAGTGTCGCGAACGCAGTCTTCGCACGGCGTTCCTCTGCCGCAACGGCCGCATGCAATGACGTTGATCCAAGGGATGCCGGCCAGGCAGCGTTGGCACAAAGAACGATGCAACAACGGCGGTATGCCGCCAGTCACGTTTGCGCTCCCGTGATTCCGATAGGTCTTACCGCACGCGGCGCAGCCGTCCGATATCGGCGATAACCAGTCTGCCAAACGATCGGAAGAGGAGAGCGAGCGCGCAAGGCTCGTCAACAGACGGCCGATCCAATCTTTCATGGCTCATCCCTGCGAACTATCGGCGGTTCGGATAGAAGAAACCCTCTTTTGGCTGCCGTTCGATTCATACCTTTAATATGACGTACGGCTTTGAGCTGCGACCGCGTCCTGGCAATGGCGACAAAATAAACCCGCCCCGCCGGATCGTCGGCAGATCGGCCGGCCCTCCCTGCCATCTGGACTAGCGACGCCTCGTCGAATAATTGCCCGTCCGCGTCGAGGATGAACACGTCGCTTCGGGGGATCGTCACTCCCCGTTCCAGAATCGTCGTCGTTACTAGCAAGCGCGTTGCGGCGCTCCGGAATCGAGTGACTTTATCCGCACGATCCGGGTCTTGCGAGGAAGTGGCTTCGATAGGCAGTGCAGGCCACTGCTTGCGGAGCAAGGCCGCCATAGGCTCGGATTGGCTGATTCGCTGCACGAACAGAAACACTTGGGCTCCCCTTCCCAACGAATGCTGCAAGGCTTGCATCAATGATCGCGGAAGTCTGCCCTTGATAAGAAGCTGACGTACGCTCGGCGAGCCAAGTAGCTTCGGAACGGGTAGCGGATGGCGATGATAACGAACGGGTACTCGCGCGTGCGCCAGCTTGCCTCTTCGTGCATCGCGCTGAAGCTCGGATGGCGGAGTAGCCGAAAGCAGCAGCGTCGGAGCTCCCCGAAGCCGGCATTTGTCGGCTGCGTAGTACAGCATGGGATTTCCATGGTATGGATAAGCGTCAAGCTCGTCGATGATGATCAGATCAAACGCCTCGTGAAACCGAATCAATTGATGCGTCGTCGACAACGTGATCTCCCCTCCGTCCCATCGCTGCTCGCTGCCTCCGTACAACGTCACGATGCTTGCGCCCGGAAAAGCTTTGCGTATACGGGGATCGAGCTCCAGCACGACGTCCCGACGGGGAGAGGCGATGCATGCGCGGCCCCCGCGGTTCACTACGGATTCGACTAACGGAAAAACCATCTCCGTTTTGCCCGCTCCCGTGACGGCCCATATTAGAAATCGACGATCGGGCGCCGTGATATTATCGTCAGGTTCGGGATGAGCGGCTAGAGGGAATCGTTGCTTCCCATTGCCGGCTGCTCCTGCTTTCTGGACTTGTAACGTTTGTGCAGCTCTAATGTCTGCCTCTGCTCGGCCGTCCATTGTTGTCGAAGGCACCGTGGCGACTGCGGCAAGCTGCTCCTGTCTACGAGTTTCGTTCCGAGTTTTACGTTCGCTATAACTGGCTGGAGGCAAAAACCTCGAGAAAGCCGCGTGAATGGAGGACTTAAGCCTCCGCGACAGCTCGACCTTCTTCTGCCGAATGGCCGGACGCTCCTCCAAATAGTCCAGTGCTTTTGCCGTCGCATCGCGCTGGGCAGGACTTAACCCCCACTTCCCCAATCGGTCTTTCGTATTCTGCTTCCGCATCGCCTTCCATCTACCGAGACCATGCTCCTTCCAGACCGGCGAATCGTAGACCCCGCGGACGAGAAGCTCGCACTCCCGGCTCCGGCCCATTAGAATGCAGGCCTCGCAATAAGCGCAATCGCGCCCGCATGCCAAGCATGCCGCGCGCCGCAGCTGAGCCTCCCCGCTGCCGCATCGCTGGCAGCGAAGCCGGCGCCGGGCGTCCGCCCGCTTGCCCACGGGGGCAGCGACCGCTCCGCCGAGGCGCACCTGCCCGAGAAGCGCCGCCAACTGGAACGCTTCGCGCCAGTTGGTCTCTTCGGCGCCGGGCACGGTTGCGCTAGAGAGCAGGGCGCGCGCTTCGCCGCTTAGCAGCGCGCGTCCCTGCAAGAGCGTGGCGGCAAGCTTCGCCATTGCCGCCGCATGGCTCCACCTGTCGGCGTCCATGGCGCGCCGACCGCCTTCGGCGCTCCAGCGCACGATGCTTTTGCGTCGCAATATCGGCTCAGCCGCACTCGCGCCATTACGCGCGCCTCCCGCCTGCTCCGATCCCCCGCTTGCCATTGTTCGCCCATGCTTGCCCTCTTCGCCTTTCACAAGAATCCGACCTACATCTATAGGTCCATTATGCTTCAGGGCTCGTCTTTCTTGTTCCTTCTCCCCCTCCCTGCCTTCCACAACTACTCGCCCTCCATCTCTCCGACCCTTCTGCCCCAAAACTCGTCCCCCATCTTCTTGCTTGCTTCCCCCTTCCTTCACAGCACCTCCCGCTCCACCTCTCATCCCATACGTGACTTCTCCCCGACCAACAACCCCATCGTTCTCGCGTCTCCCCTTCATTTCCCGATTCCCCATCTCTCCGTCTTCTCCACCCGCCTCTTTACTCGCGCCTCTCCCATACCCATACGTTACCCCCGCATCACGATCCGCAAGCGCGCTGCCGCCCCATCCCATCCACGAGAGGAGCCCAACGCGCGGCGCCTTCCCCTTTGCCTCTTCGAGGCATCGCGACATCAGCTTCACCGCCTCCGCCTCGCTCATTACGCGCCGCTTACCCACTCTGGAGCTTCCTCCGCAATCATCCCCGTCGCCCAACTCCGCTTCCCTATCCATGCCGTTAACCGCGTCTCGCGCCAACGATCCACTCTCAACCACCAAGTTCCCGCGATCCGAATCCCAAAGCGACGTAATCTTGCTCCCTACGCTCCCCAATCCACCCATTCGCGGCAAGCGTTCCTTCCATCGTTCTACCGCCTCCGCAGCTTGTCCGAGCGGCAGCTCTTCGCACCAAAACCAACCGCACTCCGCCGCCTTCTTCGCATACCGATTGTCGAACCAGTGGGCATAATCCACGTCCGGCGTCAACGTCATCCACGCCGACCATTCTCCTCCTTGCTTCAGTACATACACATGCGCTTTCATCCGCTCTTCCCCCTCTTTCTCCATTTCCCGCCAAGAACGCAAAAAAGCACACCGATGACGCCGTTGCCCGGCGACCATCAAGTGTGCTTCACTTGGAATACTTATAGTATCGTTTCATTAAGTTATAAAGCGATTATAAGCTAAAAGGGCATCTTAGACAAGTCTTCTGGATTCTGTAAATCCACTAAAATGGCATGATCCGCTTTCGATACAATCCCCTCCGATTGCAGCATCCACATCAGATGGACGGCGCCCTCCGATTCGGAAGGATAACGCTTACGCTCCTTCTCCGCAGCCGGCTTTTCCCCTTCCTCCCGATGGAGCTTTACCGTATCGCCCTGGCGATTCCATTGATCTACGATCGCTTTGGGCTCTTCCGCAAGGCCACGATCCAGCACAGTCAAACGGATATCGCTCCCCGTCCATCTAGAGAACGAATGCAGCGATCTTAAATACCACTCCATGTGAGGCTGCCTTCCGCCTGCAATCAACACATAATGTTTTCGCGCTTTTTTACGTTCTCCCCCGAGCCTGAATGCCAGATGAACCAGAAGCGCAGCGGCGGCATAACAACCGATGATCAGCAGCAGAAGCTCTAACATATCAGCCACCTCCTCTTTGTGACACTATATGCCAAGCGGAGCCCATCGGTTACGCAGCCGGGACAAGTGGCGCATTTGCGCTACTTTTACAAGCTTCGACAATCATTTCGCGAGAACTAACATCTTCCCCCAAAATAACACCCTTGCCGTATTTCCAATATATGCTATCATTTTTGTACAACCCATATGCATATATTCAATTGACTCTTTGGTATAACTTCTTCTCGGGACGAAACGGCATTCGCGATGCGCGGAAGCGGCGTTTCAATCAACCTGTTGTTTAGGGAGGAGGGTAATAACGATCTAAGGGGAGCCAGTTACAAATAAGAGGAGCGTGGATTCATGTCCATCGTCAAAAGAAGACTCTCAATGCTCGTTGTAATGATACTTATTGTATCATTGCCGCTAGGCTCGCTTGTTTTTGCGGAGGGTCAAACTCAGAATACGAGCACCGACTCGATTCAGATTTGCCAGACCTACACCAAAAACATCAACTCCATTAAAGGCGGGCCCGACGGGGTAAACATCGTCATTAATAATGACGGCACCGCGACGGTTCACTTCGAAACGACCATGAACTGCGTAGAGGTCACCTTCTCCGACTATACATACGTCTCGCAACCGAAGCCGTATGAGAACCAGATTCTGTTCGATTCCGAAACGTTTCATGCGGACACTCCAGGCCAATACTCCATCACGATTGACATGCCTAGATGCGCCAAGTTCCAGTTGGACTTCTATATGGGACCCGTCCAAGAACAACTGAAGCCCGAAACCGGTCATGACTACCTAATGAAATGGATCTTGCACGAAACGACGGAATGCGCGACACCAACACCGACGCCAACACCGACGCCAACACCAACACCAACACCAACACCGACGCCAACACCAACACCTACACCAACGCCGACACCTACACCGACGCCTACACCAACACCAACACCAACGCCTACACCAACACCAACGCCTACACCAACACCTACACCAACGCCGACACCAACACCAACACCGACGCCAACACCGACACCAACACCAACACCGACACCGACGCCAACACCGACACCTACACCAACGCCAACACCAACACCAACACCAACACCAACACCAACGCCTACACCAACACCAACACCAATGCCTACACCTACACCGACTCCAACACCAACACCAACGCCTACCGACGACCCTAGCCCATCGCCCGAGGTAACGCCGACCGAGTCGCAGCCTGCTTCGCCGGAGCCCTCTCCATCGGAGATCATCATAGAGGAGGAAGAAATACCGCGCGGCGGACCGAACGAGGAGGTTGACCAATCCACGGACGAGGTCGTTCCCAACGTCGATACCCTGCCGAAAACGGGCGACTCCAGCCCCGTCCCTTATTATTTGCTCGGCAGCTTCATGGCCGTCTCCGGCTTGATCGCCCTGCGAGCCCGTCAGCGCCAGCAAAAATAACCTAGCCAAGCGCAGCCCTATTTAGCGGCTGCGCTTCTTTTTTGCCTATTTGGCGATTCAGGCTACCTCCACGTCGAGACGTCATAGCCGTTTCATTCAAGCTGCATCATGTTTAACGTTTACTATAGGCTACTCGGATGCTCCGAAAACTTATAGTTCCTATTCGGTCAAAAAAAGCCCAAAACCCGCGTCGCCGCGAATTTCAGGCTTTTGTCCCAATCCCTGTTACAGCGTTACCCAACCAAACTTGATGGAGTTGATAACCGCTTGCGTGCGGTCGTCGACTTCCATCTTCTGCAGGATGCTGCTGACATGGTTTTTGACCGTTTTTTCGCTGATGAAGAGGAACTCACCGATCATCTTGTTGCTCTTGCCCTCGGCCATAAGTCGAAGGACCTCGGCCTCGCGGCGCGTCAGCGGACTTTCTTCGGACGCATGATACTTCACGCCCGCTTCCTTGGCAGCCGCGGCGCCCGTGGCAACGCCCATCTCGTCCAAATACGTCATGCGGCGCAACTGATTGATCAGCTTGCCCGTGACCTTCGGATGGATGTACGAATACCCTTGCTGCACGGAGCGGATCGCGTTAATGAGCGATTCGGCCTCCATGTCTTTAAGCAAATAACCCGTCGCGCCCTTGCGAAGGGTTTCGAATACGTAGCTTTCGTCGTCATGAATGGACAAAATAATAACCTTCACTTCAGGGAACATCGACTTCAGACGTTCCGTCGTGACTACCCCCGTCTCGATGGGCATATTGATGTCCATGAGCACGATTTCGGGCAAGGTGTGGTTGCAGAACTCCATGACTTGAATGCCGTCTCCGCATTCGCCGATGACCTCGATGTCGTTCTCCATATTAAGAATGCGCTTTAAGCCTTCGCGAAACAGCTGATGGTCGTCAGCCAGTAAAATTTTGATCTTGCCGTTAGCTGTGGTCTGATTCATTAGTCTCAGTCTCCTTTCTATGTTCGGAAGTCGTAGGAATATCTATTACAATCTTCGTGCCTTGTCCCGGATTTGAGTCTATCTCCAACCTTCCTTCGATCAGCTCCACCCGTTCCCTCATGCCGACTAGGCCAAAATGCGCATTGCGCGTGGGCGGCTGGTTGATGCTTTCAAGACGGAAGCCTGCTCCGTTGTCTTGTATGGTAAGCGTAATGACTTGAGGCTTGAAGCAGATTTCGAGGGAAACATGTGAAGCGCCGGCATGCTTGAGCACGTTGGAGAACGCCTCTTGAACCATGCGGTAAATAGCGGCTTCCATGGCCGACGGCAATCTGATTTCCTTGCCGATGAGATCGAATTTGGTATGGACCCTCGCTTTCTCTTCGAAGTCCTGAGCGAACTTCCTAAGCGTCGGGATTAGACCGAGATCGTCTAGAGCCATAGGGCGAAGATTAAAGATGATTTTGCGAATCTCCTCCAAACCGGAGCGGACTTGTCCTTTCAGATCGACTAACTCGTCTTGCACCAGCTCGAATTGTCCCTTAATGAGCATTCGCTCGGCAATTTCGGTTCGAAGCACGATATTCGCAAGCGACTGCGCGGGGCCGTCGTGAATTTCCCTTGCGATTCTCTTGCGCTCCTCCTCCTGGGCCAAAATAATCTTAAGACCCAGCAGCTGCCTGGTTTTGGCCGACTCCAGAATCCGCGTCACTTGATTCAGGTCGCCCGACAAATATTCGAGCACGACGTTCATCTGCGAAGCAATCATCTCGGCACGCTCCACGGATTTCTCCACGTTGCGGACCCGCTTCTGCAAATCGTCGCGGCGGGACTTCAAATAATTTTCTTTCTCGCGATAGACCATCAAATCCAGCTGGATCTGAGTCGCCTTCTCGTAAGCGGATTTAATGTCTTCTTCCTTGTAGCGCACGAAATCGCGGCTGACCTCGGTTAATCGTATCCGGGCAAGCCGATATTCCTGCTCCAGCCTATCTACCTTATCAATCGTGCGAATCGTCTCCTGGAGCACCTGCTCCAGCTCCTGCTCGAGCGCTTCCAGCTCGGACCGGGCGGATTCGCATATTTCGTATATTTGGTACTTGCTGTCCTCCATCACCTTGATGGCATTGGATATGACTCTGTTGATGTCGACTGTCAGGTGATCCACGGCAGCATGGCACTCCCTTATCTTATAGCCTATAAACTCCATCACGGAGTGGACCTATTGCTCGGGGGAATAGGACGCGCGTACGAGCCGCGCAGCTAGACCCGCAGAATACTTACTTGGCTGCTGATCCGGAAACGCGGCTCGGGACGTACGCACTATCTGGTTAAATACTTGTGAGAATAAGTCACATCCAACACGAGCCTATAGGATATTCCTATCTATCATACCACACTATAGCCCCATGGCGTCCAGCCTAATCTATCGTAATCTGTCTTAATTTATCCTCATATTTGACCTTGAATCCTAGCTTTTCGGAGAACAGGCGGATCGGGATGAGCGTTCTGGAATTCTGAATAAACGGAGCGACATCGGACGTATAACGTACGCCGTTAAGCGTATAATCCTTTTGCCCCAGCGTCATCTCCAGCAGCTGCGAGCCGCGCAGCACGGTAATTTTTCTCGTCTTGTCGTTAAATAGGACCTGCGCGCCCATCGCTTCCGTCACGAAGCGGAGCGGCACGTACGTGGAATCCTTTTGTAGCATTGGCTTGGCTTCGAGCGTTACCGCTTTGCCGTTCACCGTCGCCTTAGCGCTGCCTACCGTCATCACGATGGAGGAGCGCGTCGGCTCTTTCACGGCGGTCGCCGTGCGAAGCGTCAAATTATCGATGGCGATCGCGCCGACCGGCAGCTTCTCGACATCGGCTTGTCCAAGCGTGACGACGTAGACGCGCTTCAACTTAGCCGGCATTGCGACTCCGGCAAGATCGATTTTGACGTTTTTCCAGCCTGTCCAATTAAGCTCCTTGGCTACGTCCAGCAAATGCACCTTGCCCGCAGCATCCACGATCTCCGCCCGAACCCAGTTGTTGCTCGTATCGCTATAGACATCCATCGACAGCGAGGATGGAGACCCGGATAAAGTCAAACCGTTGCCCAGTACGCCATACGCCGCTCTCGTACCCGTGCCGTTCGTGAAATCGTAAGAGATTTGCAGCGCTTTGCCGCTCTTCTGTTCCGGCAGATCGCTCACGATCTTCACCGAGCCTTTCGTCGTGTCCGCAGGCGTCGCTTGCGAGGTAATCAAGTAACGCGCGACCTCGAAGTCTTCGATCATTGTCGTTTGCTCGCCCTGAACGAACGGCACCATCGTGCCGTAGCCGTCGTATCGCGCGATCGCATAGCCCGTCGTCGAGTCTGGCAGCAATCCGTTTACCGTTACGGCGCCGTCCTTGTATTCGCCTTCGAAGCCGACGAACTCCCAGACGAACGAATCGCCAGTCAAGTTATAGGTGCTTCCGTTTTTGAGCTTGACCGTGATCGGTACCTGCAAGCTGGAGCCTTTGGTCAGCATGCCCGCCGATGCGTTGATGCGCATGGAGGCGATCTGTTCTTGACCGATAACCTCTACGTCATAGCTTGCCGTAGCTTCTCCCGACTTAACCGTTAGTTTTGTTTTGCCGATCTTGGAAGCGGTAAATACGTTGCCGTTAAACGTTCCCACCGCGGCCGACGTGCTCCATGCCTGGGTGGATGGATCCGTGGCCATCGGGTTATAATACGTGTCATATCCGCTGGTGGAATAAGTCGTGCTCTGTCCGAGCAACATGATATTCGGGCCCTTTACGATCATGCCTTTAAGCTTGCCTTGCGGCGCGTTCGTAAAGACGCCGATGCCGTTGGACACCGCGCGCTGCGAAGTCTCTTGCGTCGAATGCGCGAGCTGCAGCGACGTGCTGCCGAGCGGACGCTCCGTCATCGTCGTGGAGCCGCCTCCGTCGAGATTGATCCCTTTTTGAATGCCGAGCTGTACCATCACTTGCTGCAATTCCTTTAGGCTAAGCCCCGTATTTCCGCCCGACTTTTCCGCGGTGATCAGATAGACCTTCGTGCCGTCCTTCGAATAACCGATGCCGGATCTCGACGTGTACGAGTTGCCGCTGACGCCCGCGATATCCCGCGAGAATGCCGACGCCGCCCCGTTATCCACGAGAAGCGTATGGCCGCCGATCAGCATCGAGAACGTCGTCGGATCCACCTTGACGCCTTGCGTCTTCGACGTCAGCGCGTAGTCGGACGTGATCGCGTCCCCAACCTTCAAATTCTCCTGAATATACTTGGCCGCATCGCCTTGGCCCGCGCGCAGCATATAGCCGTTTTCCGGTATGGGGGTCTTAATAGCTTCGTTAACCTTCACTTCCGTGACGACGCCGTCGACCACAAGCGCTTCGGTAGGCTTCGTCGCCGAATTCATCGGCCGTTCCGCGCCGCCCCAAGAGCTGGTGTAGATGTACATTTTGTTCGCGTGGCTGTATGTGAAACCGGCATCCTCCGGATAATAGGCAGATTTGTTCAGGCCCTCCAGCTCGAACGAATTGCCGTTCGCCGCCGTGACGGTTCCGGTGAACGAATACGAGTCGATGACCGGCTTGCGATCCTTCGTCAGCGCGAACGCGTACATGCCTTTGAGTCTCGAAGGGCTCGAAGTCAGGACGCCTCCCTGCACCTGAGCGCCAAGCGGCGCGCCTTCGCTGTTCGACATGATGAAGACATCGCCGTTAATGCCGCCGATGGCTCCGTTTTCTTTTGTCATGTTCAAAATATTATTCCGTTGACCCACGCTGTTCGACTTGCCGCTCATCGTGTCCAAAGAGACGTACGGGTTACTCAAATCGACCTCGATCACGTGTACCGCGGTCTGAACGCTCTTATTGCTCCATGTCGTCGTAAACGTATAGTCCATGCGCTTCGCGCCAGATGTTAAGATGGATTGAGACTTCAGCTTCAGCTGCGCCGCGGTTGCCGCGCTCGCCTCCGACACCAACATGGCGCGGAAGCTCTCCGGCGCGATCGACGCAACCGGCCCCGCGATCAGTATGCCGCTCATCGCCACGATGATAACCTTCGTCCCTAAGTGACCTCTTCTCTTCAGCCGTCCGTTGCCCTTCATCTTGCCCATTATCTTCTGCAACTCTCCCATCCTATGTGTCTATTTAATATAGACTACAACAATAGTAGAAAAGTTACGTTTTGGAGCATAAAAGACTACTATCACTTCGTTTTTCCTGAAAGAAAATGTTAATCTCTTATCCCCATATAATTTCCTAAAATACGAAAAAAGCATGGGCGTAATGCCACCCATGCTTTGTCTGCTCTCGCCGAGCTTCGCGTTCGTTGCTTTGCTTATTTATGGAGTTAGGAACTGCGCCTTCTCCAGCAAACGCTGGATCATAACGGTGCCCTCAGCGCGCGATGCGTTCGTTGTCGGGCTGATCGTCGTAGGCGTCTTGCCGTTGATGATGCCCAGGTAGATCGCCTGCGCCACGCTGGTCTTGGCGTACGCGCCGACTTTGCCGCGGTCCGAGAAGTCTTGCAGGTAGGAGTCGGCCGACTTCGGAAGCGTCAAGTCTACTCCCGCCACCTTCGCCGCGCGCATCATCATCGTCGCCATGTCTTGGCGGGTAATGACGTCGTTCGGCTTGAAGGTCGAAGCGGTGACGCCGTTGACAATGCCCGCAGCGGCAGCCGCGCCAATGTAGGCGCCCATGACCGTGTCCTTGTTGACGTCGGAGAACTTGCCCGCGGCCGTACGGTCGCCCGTAAGTCCTAGTCCCTTCGCGATATAAGTCGCGAATTCGCCGCGCGTAATGGCTTTGTCCGGCTCGAATTTAGTCACCGAGCGCCCTTCGACGATGAATTTGCGCGCCATCATCTGCACCGTGCTAGCCGCCCAGTGGGTTCCGAGATCGCCGAAGCTCGACGTCTTTCTCACCAGCGCATAGGCGCTGTTGCCTTTGCGTTTGAACGTGGCGCGCGTCGCGCCGTTCTCCGTCTTGAACGTAGTCGGAACGTAGGACAACGTTCCCGTCACGGCGTCCAGCCATACGACGGCGGACTGGCTGGCGTTAAGGCTCGAAGACGTTTTGAACGTTCGTGTTACGTACCCGCTGAAATTGTTCAATGGTACTTTAGCAGATCCGTTCACGATAAACGTCTCGAAGCTCGCAGGTCCTTCGATTACACTCGCGTTCGACGAATTCAACGCTGTCGTTAAAGCCGACGTTTTGTTGTTCGCGCCTTTATCGATCGCGATCAGCAGGAAGCCGTTCACTCCGTTGCCGCCCGCCATCGCGGCGAGCTCGTTGAAGTTCAACAATTTGAGCGGAAGCTCGAAGGTGGTGCCGTTGTATTCCACCGCGAATGTCACTTCTCCGCCTTGCTTGCTCGCCATCTCCAGCGCGATCAGGTTGACGGCTACAAGACCCGCTCGCTCCGAATCCGGCACCTTGAAGGCGATGCGCGGATTGGTAAGGCCGGCGTTGCGGGCCGTCGTGACCGCCGCGATAAGCTTGTCGTTCTGGACCGTGTACCGATTCGCGCTTATGCCTGCCGGGGACGTGTCGACAGAGCTCGTAGCGCCTGTATATTTGATGCCTACGCCGCCGCCCTCCGAAGCCTCGTAATCGCCGGTCAGCGAGTCCAGCAGCGTCGTCTGATTGGCTGCGGTCGTGTTATTGAAGCCGGTCACCGATTGCCCCGTGATCGTCGTCAGGCCGGAGCCGCTTGGGAAGTACGAAACCGTGGCCGATTCGCCGACGTTAGCCGGCGATGCCAACGTCAGAATGACGGTTTGTCCGGCGATTTGCACCAGCGATACGGCTCTTACCGAATCTTTCACGCGCACGAGGAACATGCTCGTCGTCGGAACGTTGGCCGGATTGAGGGTCGAGCCGAACGTCAACGTTAAAGTCTTCCCTTTCAAAATCGCGCCTTGCAGCGCTGCCGTTCCTCCGCCCCCCGTACCCGTTCCGCTGTTGGCCGCGATATTGGTGTAGGATGAAGCGGCGTTGCCCGCGTAATCCAGTAAAGTCGTGTTCGTGCCGTAATACGAGACCCGGATGTTTTGGTTCGTCGTGACGGACGTCGTCAATGTCAGGTATACGGTGTCGCCAGCTAGCATCACGTTGCTGATCTGCTTGACGCCGCCGTCCGCCGTAATGCTGAATTGAAAGGCTGCCGGAGCGCTGTTAGGACTCAGCTGCTCGTTGTATTTGACCGCTACCAACGTACCGCTTGCCGTAATATTCAAGACGACTGGCGCGACTACATCGCCTGTTCCGCCGCCCCCGTTGCCCGTGCCGTTCAGATTGTAGTTGCTGAAGGACCCTACCGTGTTGCCCGAAACCCCGATTAATGGATAGCCGATCGGGCTATAGGAAACTCGCACCGTCTGTCCTGTCGTAATCGAAGCGTTAACCGTAAGCTGCACGATATTGCCGCTATGCCAGATGGCGGTCGGGCTGTAGCTCGCGCCGTTCACGTTAACCGTGAATTGCGTGTACGCGTAGGTGTTCACGGACATCAGCGCTTCGCTAAAGTTCAGGTATACCGTGCTGCCGTAAGCGGAGCCGCCCGATACCACCGGAGCCGTGCCGGATGAGCCGTTCGCGATCTCCAGATTGGAGATCGTGGCCGCTTGGTTGCCGGAGACGTCCTGAACGAGTCCCGTCGCCGGCTTCGTATACGAGAGGACCACCTTCTGGTTGCTGCCCACGGAGCTCGATAGCGTCAAAATGACCATGTTGCCTTCCACTTTGACGGACGTTACGTTGCGCGGCGCGCCGGCTACCGTGACGTAATAGCTCGCGGGGGAAGGTCTCAGGTCATTGTTAAGAGGCTCGTTGTAGATTAAGCGGATGAGCGAACCGCTGACCTCGGACCTCGTTACCGTAGGAGCGGTCGTATCGCCGCCCATCGTCAGGAACGTCCATTGATACGTATTCTGGATGCCTACGAAAGAGTTGCCGACCAGATCCAGTACGGCGTTCTCCGCTATGTTCACGTAGTAGTTCGTATTGGCGACTAATGAATTAGCCGGCGGCGTAATGACGATCCGTTTGTTGTTGGTCGGATCGACGTAGAAGGACGCCGTTGCCATCGGAGCGGAGCCGCTGGACGGATGGAACGTAATCGCGCCCGGACCCGCCATTACCGCTTTATCGAATGTCGCATAGAACGTCGCGCCCGTCGCTACCGCAGTCGATCCGTTAGCGGGAGTCAGCGCGCTCAGCATTGGCCTTACGCCGTCCTGCGTGATCGTGAACGACCAGGAGGAGGTGCTCGACATCCCCGCGTAGAAGTTGCCCGCGCCGTCGCGGATCGCGCGGTTGCCGATCGTCACGTAATAACGGGTATTGTTGACGAACGACTTGGCAGGATCGGCAGACGATATATATTTGTTCGGATCGATAACGAGCTGGGTCGTTCCTCCGCCCGTTACCCGCGTGGACGTGATCGGGATGGAGCGGAACAGTCCGCCGCCGTTATATTGGCGAATTTCGATATTTCCGCTGTTGGGGAATACCGCTTCGTTGAACGTCATCGTGAGGAGCGAGCTCGTTCCGCTTGCCGTCCCACCATTGGTCGGCGTTACGGTGCTCAAGGCCGGCGGCGTATTATCGTTGCCGTATCCCGTCTTGAAGTTCCAGATCGTGGCCGCGGAGATGCCATAGAACCAATCCGACGTATTCGGGCTCGGGCGAGTGAATGCCCCGGGATCGATTAACACGTAATAATCCGTGCTGGCTGCCAGATTCGATACCGGATCGATTACCGCCGCCGTGTTGCCGCTTGTTAGCGTGACTCTGCCCGAATCGGCCTGAATCCGCTCCACGATGGCGTTGTCGCTGACGCGGCGAATTTCGATGTATTTGCCGGCCGCGGCTTGCACCGCTTGATCGAATCTCACGGTTAGATTGGCATCGATCGGAACCAACGTCGCGTTGTCCGAAGGGGCGAACGGATCCGCTGCCAGATTAACCGGCGCCGCGGCGGTAGTGAACGTCCAGGACATGCCGGCGAACGTGTTGCCGGAGTTGTCTTCGAAGTTATCGCTTGCCACGGTGACCGTGTAGGTCGTCGTCGGCATCAGAGCGCCTTCGGGAACAATGGAGATCGTTTGCGTGCCGCTGCCCGTTACGCCGCTCGACGTGACGGGGATCAGCCTCGTATCGTCGGCGGATCTCAGCTCGATCGAGCCTCCTGCCGCGAAGACCGGTTCGCTGAAGCGGATCGAGAGCCCAGACGTAATGGCGTGACCTCCTCCCTCCGGGGAGCGAGTCTCATACGTTGGTCTCACGTTGTCCACGGATACGACGGTGCGGAAATTCCAACGCGTCGCGTTCTGGAGGCCGGCGTATGCCGCGCTATTGGACACGTTTAAGAACGCTCCCGCATCCACCAGCACGTAGTAATCGGTGTTCAGCGCAAAGTTGGCGGACGGATTAATCGTGACCGTGTTCGAGCTGATGCCCACTTGGCCCGATGCCGTCGCGCTTATTTGTTCGACAAGGCTGTTATTGGAGGATCTATAAATCGATATGTAGGCCGATGAAGCTCCTGCTCGGACGGCTTCGTCGAACGTAAGGACCAGATTGGCGCCTAGAGGGACTTCCGTTAAATTATCGGCGGGAGACAGGCTCACCGCGACCGGGCCCGACGGAGCGGCCGTCACGGTCCCCTGCTGCGTCGTCCAACCCGCTGCTGGCAAGCTAAGCTGCAGCAGCAAAGCAAGTGCAAGTAGAATGGACAGCTTGCGTGATACGTTCATGATTATCATTCACTCCTTAGGCTATTACGCTCGTACCCTATTTGTCGGCTTTTGCGCTTGAAAAATTTAGGTTAACGACAAAAAACGCCGTTCTTCCCGCTATGGAACATAACGGAAAAAACGGCGTTAAAGTTTCATCAGCAACCCATTACTCGGATCGCTTTAACAACTCCAAATAATCATCTCGAAGTATACGGCGATTATAGTAACTAGAGTTTTTCACTAGCTCCCTTTGCACGATATTAGCTCCATACTCTTCTACCAACGTACTTTTATTTGAAAACAAGTTGGTTCCCAATCCTAAACGTTCCCCATCAATACCTACGCCCATACTAGCTAATATCGTAGGATACATGTCTAATGTTGTGAATGTTCTATTCTTCGCATTTATCGGTGTCGTGGCCGAATTAATAAAAGTATTAAAAATAGTACGATTATAACCTTCATAAGTTCGTGAGCGGAAGAATTCGGGATCCTGCATGCTTAAATGATCGCCGAGGATGACCAGCGTTGTATTTTGATAAAAGTCTTGCTCTTGCAGCCAGCCTACAAAATCGGCCACTTGTTTAGAGGTGTGAGCATGAACATTTTCATACTGGCTTTCGAATATCCTTTCTGCATGTTTTTCTAAATGACCATCCGGGAAATGGGTGTTTACCGTCAGAAAAGAAAAACTAAACGGCTGTCCCCCATCAGCCAAGTCAATAATATGCTCTTTTGCCCACTTGAATAGAAACGAATCATCGAATCCCCAGTTTGAACGATCCTGTTCTTTCATTCTTTGTTCTTGAATAGCTGTATTGACATCAATAATATTGTAGTCGCCATGAGTTCGATAATAGCTTCCGCGGCCACCGAAGTTCACGTCGGATCCAACCATAAGCGATAATTGATACCCATTTTCTTTGAGAACATCTCCAAGTGCGTATGCTCCTGCCATAAATTGATTCGTTGAGGTATACTGGTTACCATCTAGGGGGATCTTTAATGGAAGACCCGTTGTAGAAGCCACCATAGCAGCAACAGTCCACTCTGTTCCCGAGATTGGAACCGCACCACCGATCTTGTCGCTATTGGAGAAATTCAGATGGTTTAAAGCGAGACTTTCTATCTCTGGCATCACGGTATACCCAGTGCCTCCACCGTGAGACGAATGAATTAAAGAATTCTCAAGTGATTCCACATATAGAATAATCAAATTTCTTTTTTGAACCGGGAATGTCAGATTTACTTCATGAGCACTCGCAATGTTTTTCTCGATAAAATCAGAATATTGATTTAATCTCTTAATATAGTCTACAAGGCCAGTCATGCTTACGCCGGCTACTATAGAAATTAATAGCAACACGCTAGAATACAGCAAGTTGTATTTCTTAATTGCGGCTGTCGAGATAATTTTAACTTGAGACCGCTTATAAACGATCTGAACAGAATATTTTTTCCGTAGTAGAATTGGGGCAAGCAGTGTAAAAAGCAGGCACAAAAAAAGTATGGATATCTCATTAATCGCCATTATATAAACCGCAGTCGAAGTTCCTTGCAGGCCATTATATAGGTAATAGATCATTTCATCTATGCTATTTGAGTATTTCTCCTTGATAAATAAGCTGATGGAAAAGATCAGAACCCCTATAAAAATGAAGATGCCGGATAATAGAGTACGCGCTCTCATTTTACTCATCCATATTCTCTACTTTGAGCTTTATTCTAATATTCATCTCCAGAAATCTATATATTATTACTTCTAGTAGAACAATGATCATTGCCAGCATCGAATACTTCATTGTGAAGACATTCGAAAATTCGTAGTCAGGCGTTTTATTTAAATAAATTAATATTGAATAACAGATTGTATTGGTAATTAACATAAACAAAGCAACATTACCGATCCATTCAAAGAATGACCATTTCTTTCGAACTAGCTTTGCATAAATCATGGTGGCAGCAACAGAAGGCATGATCAATGCCATCACTTCATTAAATATCAAATTGATTCCTCCCGGCATGTTAAACGGCTACCGACAAAGTCGGTAGCCTAGACTAAATGGTATGTTAATACGCGTTGCGATCTAATAAGCCATTATATACTGTCTTCCATATAATCTTTATATCAAACAACAATGTCCAGTTCTCGATATAAAAGATGTCCAGTTTAATCCGGTCAACAATTGATGTATCTCCGCGGTAACCATTGGATTGCGCCCAGCCCGTTATTCCTGGCCTAATATGGTGTTTGACCATATATTTAGGAACATTCTCCTTGAATAGGTCAACGAAATATGGACGCTCAGGGCGAGGGCCAACAACGCTCATATGCCCTAACAGCACATTAAAAAATTGAGGAAGCTCGTCTAAGCTTGTCTTCCTCAGAAACGATCCGAAACGAGTGCGTCTTGGGTCATTTTCAATCGTCCACGTTTGATCCGACTTTTTGTCCGGTTGAACTTGCATGCTGCGAAACTTATACATCCGGAATGTTTTTCGTCTAAGGCCGACCCTTTCCTGGGCGAATATGACAGGGCCCGGGGATGTCAATTTGATGCCTATGGCGATCAGAAGCAATATTGGAGATGTAATGATGATGCTGAATATAGAGAATATAATATCGAAACCCCGTTTAGCTATGCGGTTTCGCAATTCGTCTAACGGAATATCCCTTACATTTATGAGAGGCATATCCGCAAAATTTTCGAAATAAGGTCGCGCAGGCAAATAATCGAAATAGTCAGGGATAATCAAAGCTTTTACGCCGGCTTTTTCGCATGTGTCTACAATCCCTTCAAACCGTTCATGAGCATTAAGAGGCAACGCGATTATGACTTCGTCCACGTGTTTTTGATTTAAAATGTGGGAAAGCGCCTCTATTCGACCAAGTATCTCGGGATAATTAGCATAATCCACATCATGTTCGGTCAAAAGATCATCCAGGAATCCAATTACTTCATATCCAAGCTCCGGATAATGCTGTAAATTTTTATAGAATCTCTTACCTAACGACCCCGCGCCAACAATAACGATAAATTGTTTATTATAACCTTTTTCTCTAACCCATCTTAATACTATCTTTATGAATAAACGATATACGGAGATCAAAAATATACTACAAATAAGAAACATTGCAAGGTAAGCCCTTGAAATATCGACCACCTTTAAGATGAAGAAAATACTTAACAAAGCTAAGAAGGTCATCATTTGAACTTGCAAAACCTTGAATAGTTCAGCCGAGAATCTCTTACGTCGTTTGGGCATGTAGAAGGCTAAGGCATATCCTATAGCTAAAGCCAGCATTCCGTAAACAACGCTCCAGAAAAAATACTCGCTTTGCGGCAAAGGATTGTGATATGTCAATAATCCGCTTTGGAATTTGATCCACCAGGCTATTATAAAGCTAACCTGTATCATCACGAAATCACTGATCGCATATATAGGGGTCAAATAACCTGAATTTCTTCGAATCATTGAACATCACCACGGTTTCATTAATTATATATCGTAGATATAGCTTGAACGAATCTCTTATGTTTTACTGCGAGCTGTTTCCTATTAAAGGATGCTAGTTCGATTCTCCATTCCAAGCTGTCTTGGAGATTGCATACGCATTCCACGAACTCTTCTTCATTGCCAGCCAGTAGGCCTCTATAGTCGTATTCAAAAAGATCCCTATGGAAAACTTTGTTGCTCGCAACAACCGGAAGACCGGTCGACATAGCCTCCAGTACCGAAAACGGCAGCCCCTCCCACTTGGAGGTTTGAAGAAAAATCGTGCTTAACTGCATTTGCTTAATAGTCTCCTCATGGGACAACCAACCCGTGAACTGTATATTTGCTTGAAGCTGTTTATCCAGTATCAAGCATTCCTGTTTCAGGGCGCCATCACCTATCCAAACGGCCTGTATGCCTGGACGAATCCTTCTTAATCGCGCCACAATGCGAATGAAAAGAAGAGGATCCTTCTGTTCATCCAATCGCCCTACACCTACTAGGAGAAATGATTTGATTTTATTATCTGCAACTTCACCCAAAGGTCTAACTGCATTCTCTACTAATTGAACCGAATGTATCCAACTCAATCTCTCGGCGTATCGATGTTCACTTTTGGAACAGGCTATAATATCGCATTTTAACTGAGAGAGAACCAATTCTGCCGACGCATATAGAAACCTAGTGATTACCGGCCGACTTGTCATGAGAAAACTATAACCGTGCGGAGTGTAATAAAAACGGATTTTCCGATGCGCTATCGACAATATTCTACCAAATAATCCAGCAACTGACGAGTGTAGATGAATAATATCTGGATTGATTTGTCGAATGGCTTTGTCTATCTCTCTTAAACCTTGGCGAATTCTTTTAATTTGTATATTCATCGGGATCAGTCGAACGCTTGTTGGAAACAAGTCCGAAAGCTGGTCCGGCGTAAATGCTCGATTGTCGGAATAAAGTATATAATGCTGCGTATCGGCGTCTAAATCGATCTTTGTAATTTCTTTCAAATAAGTCAAAACACCTGCAGCCATTGTTTCCGTAACATGCATGACCTTCTTTGAGCGCATATTCATTGGAGGCTCTCCATATATTGAGGCGCGACCTCGGAGGTAGGGCCGAAAGCCATTAGTTTTCCTTTGTGAATCCAAGCGGTATGGGTACACATCTTCTCAATCTGCTCAATGGCATGAGATACCAAGATGATAGTAGCACCTTGCGAAATAATGTCATTCATTCTCTGCTCGCACTTGAGCTGGAACTTATAGTCCCCGACGCCTAGAATTTCGTCCGCAATCAGGATATCCGGGCGGCTAATCGTTGCAATAGCAAATCCCAATCTTGCAACCATGCCCGAAGAGAAATTTTTGATTGGCACATCCACAAACTCCTGCAATTCAGAGAAATCCATAATTTCATCGAACTTTGCATTCATTTCCGCCCTACTATAGCCAAGAATCGCGCCATTCAGAAATATATTCTCCCTTGCGGTCAGCTCATAGTCGAATCCCGCCCCTAATTCAATTAAAGGCGCAACACTTCCATATACGCCTACGCTCCCCGTCGTGGGCTTCATAACTCCCGCGATAACTTTCAGCAAAGTGCTCTTTCCGCTTCCGTTTACGCCGACTATTCCCAAAGAATGCCCTCTGCCGATTGCAAAGGAAACATCCTTTAGAGCCCAAAACTCCGTGATTTTAATTCTGCCTTGCACGAGCCTTACGATGTATTCCTTAATATTATCGACTTTTTCTTTGCTCATGTTAAATCTCATAGATACATTATTTAATTCAATAATGTTATTAGCCATGGTACCACCTCGTTCCGTTAATTGCTTCAAATAAATCGCTATATATGCATAATAAATTTATCCTGCGTTCTGTAGAATGTAATCAACCCGATTGCGAGCGCTACTACCCCGATGGATGCGCAGATTAGGTTTTCGGTCATCCCCGGAATAGTCCCCTCAAGGACAAGCTCTCGGAAGTAATTAACATAATGGAACATTGGATTCCATTCATACAACAGCATATACCTCTCCGGAATAATCGAGATGGGATAAAAGATCGGCGTCAAGTACGTCCATAACAACGCAAATACTCCATAAAGATGTGCGATATCCCGAAAGAAGACGGTCAGGGCGGATAGCATAAGGCTTAAACCAGTCGTAAACAAAATCACAAAAAATACAGGAACAATGGAAATAAGCATGGAGAAATGGAAGGGAGCCCCCGTTATTGCCATTACGATGACGAGAGCGACAAAAGCAAAGCAGAAATTCACTAAGCTTGACACTACTCTAGAAAGCGGAAATAGATATTTGGGTATATATACCTTTTTAATCAAGCTGCCATTACTGATTACGGACATCAAAGCCGTATTAGTGGCTTCGATATTTAAGGTGAATAAAATGGATCCTGAGAGCAAATAGACCGGAAAGTGCTCGATCTGGGTACGAAATAATGCCGAGAAAACAATCGTCATGACCATCATTGTAAGTAGCGGATTAAGAAGTGTCCATAGCAATCCTAATACAGATTTCCTGTACCGCGTCTTAATATCCCTAATCACGAGTTCCTTCAATAAGTTGCGATACTTAAAAAAACCTTTTGCCATTACGTTCAGTTTATTCATATCGATATACCTTGTTATGATCTGAAATCCAGCGTTGCATCTCTTCAATCATCTGAGAGTACGACGGTATAACGTAGTTAAAATCCGTTCGCGTATTAATAAGCGACTTGTCGACACGAAACTCTTCGTAAGGAGTAATATCGATGTCGTTTCGATCAAATATATCTTTAAACAATTGTAACAACTCGTATTTATTAATTTGAAACGGTGGTGTTAGATGATATAAGCCTGTCAAGTTTTGTTTAATAGCCTCATGAATCGCCTTGGCAAGTTCAATGGTGGTTACCCCGTTCCATATTGCATGCACGAATCCTTTCAGCTCACCTGTCTGATTCATGAACCAATGGAACAGTCCTGTCCCATTGGTGCTAATATCAGGCCCCAATATAGACATCCTGAAAGTAAGATCGCGATTATTAACCACTTCTCCAAGTGCCTTGGATCGATCATACATCGTTTTCCCATCCGTAACTGCCGTTTCGATATAGCCCCCCGTCTCGCCTGAGAATACGCAATCGGTACTGAGATGAATCAATTTTGAACCCTTTATCCGGGTGTATTCGGCTAAGCGATGCGGCAAATAAGAATTAATTAACACAGCAAGATCCGGTCGCTCGTCCGCTTCCTTCTGCAGGATCCCTATCGCATTAATAATAACATGCGGTCTCGTCTCGTCGAGCCACTTCAGTACCTCGTTCGTGTCCGTTGCATCAATGGCAATACACCGATCTCCAGCCCCCATACTCCGAGACATTCGATAGACCTCATAATTCTGTTCTTCCAGATATAAGGCGATGACATGTCCAGCCATGCCGGATGCCCCTAGTACGGCAACCTTGGTCATTTATATCATTCCTTTATACGTCTTTTCTCCATACCGTTCGATTAATATAATCCGTGTAACTCATAATAATTCGTACGACCTTCTGCGACACGTTATCCACGTCGTAATCGGATACGATCTTCATCCGACCGCCTTGCTGATGATATGAAACAACCACTTTTATTGCTCTTAGAACGGCATCTTTTTGGGTTCCCGACATTACTAACGTCCCTTCATCCATTCCCTCCGGGCGTTCATGCGCTTGGCGGATCGTGATGGCAGGAAAATGCATAATCGATGATTCTTCGGTAATGGTCCCGCTGTCGGATATGACGCAATAAGCTTGTTGCTGAAGAGCAATATAATCAGCAAATCCTAATGGCTTCATGAGTTCCACCAAAGGATGCAAGTTTATTTGTTTGGCATCGAGCAGTTTTCGTGTTCTGGGATGTGTAGATACAATGATTTTTTTGCCGTAAACGTCGGCTATCGCGTTCAGAGATTCCATAAGATTCGAGAAGTTGGAAGACGAATCTACGTTTTCTTCACGGTGCATGCTTACCACGAAATATTGACCAGGGTGCAACGCTAATCTCTCCAAAACATTACTACTTTCGATGCTTTCTGCTTGCCGAGCAAGCACTTCTTTCATGCTAGAACCCGTTTTAATAACCGTCTCCGGTCGTAATCCCTCATCGATTAGATATCGTCTCGCGTGTTCGGTGAGCGTCATGTTAATGTCGCTAAGTTGATCAACGATTTTGCGGTTAATCTCTTCCGGTACTCGCTGATCAAAACAGCGATTCCCAGCTTCCATATGAAAAACAGGAATTTTATTGCGTTTGGCAGATATAACGGCAAGACATGAATTGGTATCGCCATACAATAAAACAGCATCCGGCTTCAATAGTTTAAAGAGCTCATCCGATTTAATAATCACATTGCCGATCGTTTCCGCAGCGTTGCTTCCGGCTGCATCAAGGAAGTAGTCCGGTTTGCGAATCCCCATTCCGCTAAAGAAAATTTCATTTAATTCATAATCGTAATTCTGACCCGTATGGACCAGAATGTGCTCCGTGTACTGATCCAATTCCTCTATAACACAACTCAGCTTTATGATTTCAGGTCTTGTTCCTACGATCGTCATCACTTTCATTGTTAGTACCCCTCGCTATACGATGCTTCTTTCAATTCATTCTGGATGTATTCCAGATTTAATAGCATGTCCACCAATTGCGCCCGGCTTAGCCGATCGGTATTATGCGATGTATAGTCTTCGGCTTCCGCGATGATTTGATCGCCGTCTACAAAGTATTTTCCATAGTTTAAATCGCGGTCATCCGTAGGTACCATAAAGTATCTTCCAAGATCTACGGCTTTGACCTTCTCTTCTCTTGTAAGCAAAGATTCGTATAATTTTTCGCCATGACGTGTACCGATGCACTTGACATCAACATCGGATTTAAAGATTTCTTTCATGGCATCCGCCAGCACTTCAATGGTTGCAGCCGGGGCCTTTTGTACAAACAACTCTCCACCCTTAGCGTGCTCGAAAGCAAACAAAACCAAATCTACCGCATCATCCAAAGTCATCATAAATCTCGTCATATTAGGGTCCGTTATCGTAATGGCTTGTCCCGTCTTGATCTGTTTCGTAAATAACGGTATAACGGATCCCCTTGAAGCCATGACGTTACCATACCGGGTTACGGTAATAATGGTCTCACGGTTAGCCCCCATCTTCGATTTGGAGGAGGCGACCTTTTCCATCATCGCTTTGGACATTCCCATCGCGTTAATTGGGTACACAGCTTTGTCGGTAGACAAGCAAATTACTTTCTCCACTCCGTTTGCAATTGCTGCCTTTAATACATTTTCAGTTCCATTGACATTCGTTCGAACGGCCTCCATAGGGAAAAATTCACATGATGGGACTTGCTTAAGCGCAGCTGCATGAAAAACGTAATCCACTCCGTACATGGCTGATTCAATACTGCCGTATTCCCTTACATCGCCTACAAAACATTTAATTTTATCGTTTTTATATTCATTTCGGAGATCATCCTGTTTCTTCTCGTCACGGGAAAAAATCCGAATTTCCTTGAGGTCGCTATCCAGAAATCGTCGAAGCACGGCGTTGCCGAACGAGCCTGTTCCTCCCGTGATGAGTAGCGTCTTCCCTTTAAACATTTTAATTCCCTCGCTTTATGATGGATTTAAATCTTTGCTTAACTGTATATAGGGCATGAAGAAACCTCATGCTTCGAGTGTTTAATAAACGGTTGTGTTCGAATTTGTATTCTAGTAATTGCTTATTCTCTTCAACTAGCTCTTGGTTTCTATGCTGCATTCTGACATATTCATTTTCCAACTTTTCATTTTCAAGTTCAATTTTATTTTTTTTCGTTTCAGTTATTTCTAATCCTTCTTGTATCAACTTTGTTTGCTTGTATGCATTTGCAAGATTTCTTATCAGCTCACCGTGGTTGCCGGGGTTTTCTAATACAATTGATTCATCTAGAACACCAGCTAACTCTGAATGACTGCAAATAGCAAGCATGTTTTGTGTGTGCTGAAAATCTTCTTGTTTTCTCAGTATAACTTCCAAATGTGTAGGCTCCGCCGAACTTAAGACTAGTACATTCTCATATCTTTGATAGTAAAAATGCACATAACGAAAGTGCCTCCGCAAGAAATCATCGAATTCGTCAAGATAATATTCTTTAATATGAAATTCGTTCTTATAACCCCAGTTTTCAAAAGCATCGTCCGAAGCTACCTTTTTATTCGGACACGAGAGTATAACTACCCCCTCAGGCTTAAGTACTCTTACCGCTTCACGTAAAAAAGCTTCTTGCATATTGGTATCAACATGTTCAATAGTTTCGAACGAGACGATTATGTCAATGCTTTGATCTTCATGGTCCAGATTTTCAATGGATTCCACGGAAAAGTTAAGATTGGGCGCACTATACCTAGACTTGGCGTGATGTATGGTTTCGGAGCTAATATCTGCTCCGAATACTTTTTCCGCATATTGAGAAATGAGATTGGATCCGTATCCTTCTCCACAAGCAATATCCAGAACCGTCTTCCCTTTCACATAATTTAGAAGAGAATAATACCTCTGCCAATGCTCATAGGCTATGGGAGATTGATCATATTCCTTTATGCCTGGAATGAATCGTTCACCGGTGAATTCCATTCAACCCACTCCTAATTTTCTCTAAGGTATTAAATTGAATTTTCGCTTTGTTACCAACTTTAATTTATAAATTATTTTTTTATAGGTTGTGGCTACACCTTGCTGCCCTAAACTGATTAAAAGTCTGCTTACTCTGCTTCTGGGACTGCTCGAAAAAGTACCATTTCCGATTGTAATTACGCTATTTCCATAGGCAATATTTAAAGCATTCAACAATTGCTGAATTTCTGCTTCAAACCTCGAATGAAGCGGATGTTTTATAACATGTGACGCAATCGTAGCTAGTCCTTCTCTTTGTTTATGAATATTAAAAGCCGCACTTTCTTCCGATATGCGCACTAAAGTAAGAGGTTTATTTAATCCTTGTAATTTATGGGATGAAGCAAGGTCAATCCAAAAACAAACATCCTCGCCTATATGGTAATTTTCGTTGAATTTACACTTTCTAACAATAGCTTTCGACACCATCACTGTTGGCATTGCAATTGTACACATATAGATAATTTCCGGGTATATTATCCCCGAGAATAAACCTGACTCAACCACTTCAAGTTTTGCACCTGAATAATCCATACGTCGATACGATGTATGAGAAAAATCAACGCAATTCTTAAGCATGTATTTTAATTGAAGTTCTATTTTATCCGGTTTAAACAAGTCATCAGAGTCTAAAAAAGCGATGTATTCCCCCGTTGATTCTTGTAACCCTAGGTTTCTTGCACTAGATGCTCCCTTATTCGGTTGCTCAAAATATTTAATGCGATTATCTGTACTCATAACTTCAAACAACCTCGATAAATTTTCAGTAGAACCATCATTGACTAAGATAATCTCCAGATTTTTATGTGTCTGATGGATTACGCTCATAACACTTTCAATCAGCAATGGAATTCGATTATAAAATGGAATAATTACACTTACTTTTACTTTTTTAATCCCTTCAGACATCGCCCCTTCTTCTTGGAGATAGAGTTTTTTGGCATGAGTAATCGCTTTGTTATAATTAGTATTCGCACGTAAAAACTCTTCTGTCTTTTTATAAAACGTAATTTTACTTCCTTCCATTTCAATCATCTCATCTGCAGTCAGTCCATCTATCATATTAATCCAAAGATTGCTACACTCCTCTTCATGTTGGGAGATAGTATGAGTGCCTTGTTGATCATGGACTCTCGATTTCACATAATTACCAGGAATATAAGCAATTCGAGATCCTCTGAACATTTTAAACCAAAGATCATAATCTTGTGTTGATTTTAACCTTGGGTCAAACAATCCAACTCGATTAAAATGGCTTTTATGGATTAATAACGTATTTCCATTTATCAAACCTCGCAAAATTGCAAATAAAGATAATTCGAGTTTTTCTATCGGATAAATAGTATGAGGACTCACATCTCCAATCTTTTCAGCTTTTTCATTAATCAGTTCATAACCACTGAATACGATGGTATCTTTGGGCAATCTTCCGATCATTTCCATTTGTTTTTCAATTTTATCAACTGAATACAAATCATCATGACTTAGCCAAGAATAGTACTCGCCTTCCATTTGCTCAATCCCATAGTTAATAGCAGTAGCTACTCCACCATTTTCTTTTGAATAATAACGAATTCTTGAACCATAGGATCGAGCTATTCGATCAGTTTCTCCATTATCTTTGGAGCCATCGTTAACAACAATTACCTCAATGTTAGGATATGTTTGAGCCAAAGCACTTTGTATTGCTTCTCTCATGTAGTTGGATCCGTTAAAAACCGGAATAACTATTGATACTTTCGGAAATCGGTGCATCATGTTTCCTCCTTTAATACCCGATGACTCTTTTTATCGTTTCACTTATTCCCCGATGAGCTACGAAACTTACCATACGACGAATTAAATAAAACAGGCCACCAGTAGACATTGTAACAGGTATCTTGTAATTATATATCTTTAGCAGTTTAGAAAACTGCACTTTTTCGTTTACATGGCTTTTTTCAATATAGTTAACAGCCTTAATATTGAAAGTGAATCTTTTCATAAAGGTTAATGTCTTTTGGGCAAAATTATTTTCAGACCCGTCTATGTCAATCATTTCTGAACTTGTTATTTCTCTAAGCATCCAACACCATAATTCGTCGCATTCACTTATGTGTTTCTGATCTTTGCGCCCCGTCTGCTCGGAGTGAAACCTCATTTGAAGGTAGATACCTGGGCAGTAGCTCACCTTAGCCCCCCGAAACATCCTGAACCACATATCATAATCCTGTGTCGTACGCAGGCTTTCGTCAAACTGTCCAACGCGTTCAAAGTGACTTCGATGAACAAGCATCGAGCAGCCGTTGGCAAGCCCACGGAAGATTGGAAATAATGGCTTATTAAGCTGGGAAATTGGATACAGCTTATCAAATTGTACTATATCAATTTTTTTTGATTTATGATTAATAATTTCGTAACTTCCGTATAATATGGTCTTATTATCCTCAAGTGCGGCAAGGAACCCCATTTGTTTCTCTATTTTATCAGGCTTATACTTATCGTCATGGCTCAGCCAGGAGAAATATTCGCCTTTCATTTCTCTTATTCCGAAGTTTAGGGCAGTAGAGACTCCCCCATTGGGTTTGGAGAAATAACGTATTGTATTACCATAAGACAAAGCGATACTTTTTGTAGCGTTGCCATCATCGGAGCCATCATTTACGACAATAACCTCGATATTACGGTATGTCTGCGACAATGCGCTATCAATGGCCTCTCCCAAATAATTAGATCCATTATATACGGGAATAATGATGGACACCTTTGGTCCGCTTACCACTTATATCACCTGCTTATTTCCTGCTTATTTGTTGTAATACTTACTTTTCATCCAAGTGAGAAGCTTTTGGGGAATCAAACCTACGATAAGCGGTTTTAGTACATATGGCCATGCCCCCGGCATAAGTTTCAACTTTTTAAAGCCTTCGTATCGGACAATCATTTCATTCCAGCGATATCTATACTTTCTTCTTAACCAAGCGTCCTGATCCTCTCGAACATAATATAATATTTGTTCCAAGTTCGCCCCCTGGCAACCCGCTGCGTATAATCGCATGAATAAATCATAGTCTTCGCTACGCAGTACCTTCGGACTTTCGTTGTAACCCGCTACCTTAAGAAGCGCTGCCTTTCTAAACATGACTGAAGCATGTACGAATGGAAGGACAAACTTGAAATTGTTCTTTTCGGGTCGCTCTACGTATCTCCTCGTTCCCCAAACTCCCGAATCATCAAATAAATAGGCCCCCGTTCCAACAAAGTCGAATTCGGCATGATTTTTTAGAAAGCTATATTGTACTCCTATTCGATTCAAATCGTTATAGTCATCCGCGTCCATTATCGCTATGTATTCTCCTTTAGCTTGTTTAATACAGCGATTACGAGCAGCTGATGCTTTTTCATTCGCGAGGTTGTTGATTAATCGAATTCTCCGATCGTACTGGCACATCTCCTCTATGATATCTTGAGTCCGATCCGTGGAACCATCGTTGCAAATAATAAACTCTAGCTCGTCATGGCTTTGTTCTAGAACTGACTTAATGCATTGTTCCAACATCTCTTTCTTGCCACCGTTATACACGCTCATGATGACGGTCACTATTGCCATTGCATTCTCCCGATTCTTGTCACATAAGTGATCCTTATGTAAAAAATTGTACCAAAGCTAACTTTTAAATACTAGAGTTATATCCTGCCGCTTGGATTTGGTACCTCGCCACTCAAATAATGTCGGATGAGTTTCAATTATGATAAACTGATGGAAGCATACCAAAGATATTAAGGAGTAGACACATGTCGACAAAAAAAAGCAAACATGTTCATATCGTTCGAGACGAGAAACGATCGTTATTAAATTGGTCAATCATTCTAATACTAGGCTTTATTCTATTTCTTTCACCATTTTTTAAAGCCATTTTTAACGGTTATTCCTTTACCTTTGATCGTGCGATTCTAACCTTTGTAACAGCAGTATTCGTAACCGGGATCTTTCTGGCTTTTGCTCTCGTTCAACGCCCTCTAGAAAAGCTGAAAATTGATGCCTTACAGGTTGTTATTTGGCTCCTTCCATTGATGTACCTAATATCCATGTTCTCTGAGCCGGCATCGTCCTTTTTCGCCTCTCAATCCGTTCTTCTGCATATGGCATATGCCATTGCCTTTACGCTTGGCTTGTATCTTGCGCGTAGTACGTTCAACAGACAGCTTATGCTTCGTCTATTTCTTTGGAGCGGAGCCCTTATTATAATATTCGGACTAATGAATTGGTTCGGAGATGCATCTTTAGGTGGGATTTTTAATTGGTCTAACAATACGGGAGATGGAAGGACTTATCAAGATGCCGTTTTAATAGGTCCTGACGGGGCACGCCTCACTTCAGTCTTTCAGTATGCTAACAGTTATGCGGCATATCTAATCGCCATGATTGTTGCACTTCTGATTATCATCGTAACTGCTTCCCGCGCCAAATATACATTTTATTATTCTTTGTTACTTGTTCCTGCATGCTTATCCTTGCTGCTCACGCTTTCTCGTGGAGGTCTTTTAATTTTCCCTGTCATAATCCTACTAACGATGCCATTCTTGAGATGGCAACGCCAGCTATTCTTGCTGTTTTCCCTAGTAGTTACAGGTTTGCTATCTCTATTGGTTTTAAATCCGGTGACAACGTATGGAAGCCAACTTCAAACCCAATTCTCATTTTCCATCGCATTTAAAGGATGGGGAATTCTTGTACTAGCAAGTATTGTCACTGCTGCAATCATCTCGATAGTTAAATCTTACTTTCAAGATAAAATCCCTTTCGCAAACCGTACGCATTGGAAAAAAATTTCGTTAGACTGGATTGTACCATTCGGGGGTACGCTAGTCGGTGCACTTGCCTTTGTTGCTCTCTTCTCGACGAACTTATTTACAACCATGCTGCCGGATAACATCCAAACGCGTATCGAAAATATTAACTTCCAACAAAACAGCGTTCTTGAACGAGGAACATTTTATTCTGATGCATGGAAAGTGGTTAAGGAGTACCCCCTCGTCGGAGCAGGCGGAGGCGCTTGGGCGAACCTCTATGAAAAGTATCAGAACAACCCCTATATAAGTAATCAGACTCACAGTTATTATCTTCAGGTGCTCCTTGAAGTAGGATTTCTCGGATTCATAGTTTTGTTCGTTATACTAGCAGGCGTATATTATTTCTTTATTCGCACCTATTTCCGAAGCGCTGAGGAAACTCGTATTCCTTATTTGATTTTCTTTGTTATTGCAACGTCAATTCTCGTTCATAGCATCTTAGATTTTAATATGAGTTATGTTTATGTATCGTTTCTAGTTTATTTCTGCCTTGGTGGGATGTTGGCCATCGATCGGTCACCTTCTTTCAAGTGGCAGAGCACCATTAAACAATCAACGCAAAAGTTCCTTTATCCTCTACTTCTTGTTGCAAGTTGCATCGTTGCACTGATTGTAACATTAAACCAATTGTCTGCTAATCAAACGTTCCGTATAGCACATGTGGAAGCAACTTCAGGTAATCAGACACTTCAACATTTGATGGAATCTGTCGACTCGGCAATTGCTCTTTCTGCAAATCCAGCATTCATTGATATGAAACTTCAACTGTTATTGTCTGCCTATCAACAATCTCAACAATCTGATTACTTGCAGATGGTTGAACAAACGCTTAAAACCATAAAACCAAAAGAGCCTTTCTACAAACCTTTCATCTATCGGGAACTCCAAACGAATAAGCTGCAAGGCAGATATGAGCAAGTTTCTGCAATATTAGAAGCCGCAATTCCGAACTATTCATGGGATATTCAATTATATGCCGAACTCGCAACTTCATATTTCCAAGCAGGCTTAGCCGAACTTAATAAAGGGTCTAAGGACCAAGCCAAAACGGAATGGAATAAAGCAAAAATACTACTTGATCATGTAAACAAGAAAACCTCTGAACTAGAAGCATTGTCTGAATATCAATACCAAGGAAGAGAATTCGGTTTAACAGCAGACCTTGCTTTTCCTTTAGGTCAAATCGCATTCTACGAGCAGGATTACAATCTAGCATTAGAGTATCTATCGGCTAGATTAGATCCAAGGTATGATGATGCTAATGATATTGAAGCAACTCTGTATTATTCAGCAGCACTTAACAAAATTCAAAATAAGGATGACTCCATTCTTCAAGAAATGTATTCCAAGCTCGATGAAGAAAATTTAGCACATGCCAAATCAAAATTCGAGGTTTTGATTCAGTAAGAAAGAGCCCATGCGAATTTTCGCATGGGCTCTTTCTATATTGCACTTGAATGCTCTACAATCCTGCATCCGCTTTTAGGCTTTCAGATTTATCCACGCGTTCCCAAGGAAGATCTACATCTGTGCGGCCGAAGTGGCCGTATGCAGCTGTCTGAGCATAGATCGGACGACGAAGGTCAAGCATTTTGATGATGCCTGCGGGGCGAAGGTCAAAGTTCTTAGTGATCAGGTCAACTAACGTTTCTTCTGATACTTTGCCTGTGCCATAAGTATCGACATTGATGGATACCGGTTTTGCTACGCCGATAGCGTATGCAAGCTGGATCTCACATTTGTCGGCTAGTCCAGCCGCAACGATGTTTTTAGCCACGTAGCGTGCCGCGTAAGCCGCAGAACGGTCGACTTTTGTTGGATCCTTGCCGGAGAATGCGCCGCCGCCATGACGGGCGTACCCACCGTATGTGTCGACGATGATTTTACGACCTGTAAGCCCCGCGTCGCCTTGCGGTCCACCGATAACGAAACGACCGGTCGGATTAATGAAATATTTTGTTTCCGAATCCAGCCACTCCGTTGGTACGACGGGCTTGATGACATGCTCCATGATGTCTTGTTGGATTTGCTCCAGCGAGATCTCTTCGGCATGCTGCGTGGAAACGACGATCGTGTCGACGCGTACGGGCTTACCGTCCACGTATTCGATCGTGACTTGCGTCTTGCCGTCGGGACGCAGGTAGCCCAGCGTATCGTTTTTACGCACTTCAGCCAGGCGACGAGCGATGCGATGCGAAAGCGCGATTGGCAGTGGCATCAGTTCGGGTGTTTCGTTTGTCGCGAAACCAAACATCAAGCCTTGGTCTCCTGCACCAATATCTTCGTTTTCTTGCTTCATGTCTTTGCCTTCGCGCGTCTCGAGCGCTGCGTTAACGCCTTGGGCGATGTCCGCTGATTGCTCGTTAAGCGAAGTCAAAACCGCGCATGTTGTCGAGTCGAAGCCGTACTTCGCGCGCGTGTAGCCGATCTCCTTGATCGTTTTGCGGGCAATCGCAGAAATATCAATGTAATCCGCGCGGCTGGAGATCTCTCCTATGACAAGCACAAGCCCTGTAGCTACGGAAACTTCACATGCTACGCGAGCGTTAGGGTCAGCTTCCAGAAATGCGTCAAGAACCGCATCAGATATCTGATCGCAGATCTTATCGGGATGGCCTTCCGTTACTGATTCCGATGTGAATAAGTGGCGTCCTTTTACCGACATCCGTATCAACCTCCTACAAACCTTAGTATTCAATAAGTGCTTATGTTTTACACAAAAAATGAACCTTTTCCATGAAGGAAAAGGTTGTTAGACAACTCTTCTTCTAAAAATACATGATACCGAAAATGTCGCTTAGTGTCAATGGACGCCGGACTTGCCAATAATAGTGAATGTCGAATTCGCGCTGTAATTCACAGCGTAAATCCGTTATTCATAACCTGCTCGGCTTGTTGGACCAAACGACGCGTAATTTCTCCGCCTACCGAACCCGCTTGTCTCGACGTCAGAGTCGACCATTGCACGGTTCCGCTAGTCGCGCCGCCGCTTGCGCCCAGCTCGCCCGCGAACTCCGTATCTTCGCCTCCGCCGGAGTACCCGCCGCTGCAAAGCCCGAACTCAGCCGCGATTTCGTATTTCATTTGATTCAATACGGATTTGCATTGAGGAACGATTACTTTGTTAGAACGGCTCATGAGGAGCACCTCCGAATAAGTTTAGCCTTACGACTATATTGTGCGACGAGCCGCAGCCGCTCAAGCGTATAACCTATTGTCAAAGCGTGCAGAATATGTCATGCGTGGAAAACAACGAACAAGCCGCCTTCCTCTTGTAAAGGAGTTAGACGGCTTGTTTGCACAATCTTATTTATTGAATCGTATAAGGACCTTTGACGATAAGGGTGAGCGGATACTTCTCATTGGCATGCCCTTTGACTCCGCGCCCATCCCGGGGGAACCAGAGCAAATGGTTCGTCGGCACATCCTTGCCGCTCGTAATGTCCGCGCCGCCCGTCAGATCGGAGATCCCGTTGGTGTCGGAGCTATACGCTACGGCTTTGCCCACGCGGACTACGACTTCCGTGCCGGCTGCGGCCATCAACGTCTTTCCTACGGGCAGCTCGACGACTTCAAGCTTAACGGCTTGGCCGCCTTCCGATCCGTTCTGGCCGCCGTTAGAGCCTCCATTGTTGCCGCCCGTTCCGCCGTTACCGATCGAACCTCCGCCCGCAAGCTTCGCGATCTGTTCGTCCACGTAGCTTTTCGTCACGACCGGATCTTCAATCGTGCCAGGCGACACCGCGTTGGAGTTAGCCGCCAGCGGATTACCGGCCACCATGCCAACCCACACGCCCGCCGTCACGACAACCGCCGCCCCCGCGAGCTTCCATACCTTCTGCTTCACTTATGAAGTCTCCTCTCCATCTAGTAGTCTTTTAATAGGATACTAGATTTGGGGTTGGATGGGTAGGGGGTTACTGAGTAGTAAACCATCTCAATTGCTTACTTGCAACTAATATCCTTGCATCTTGGAATACATCATAAACATTTAAAATGTAATCTTCATACTTTTGGATTTTCACTTGGAATTCTGGATCTTCGAATACAATGGCCGACGATCCATTAATGGCTTCTTTCAATATCGAATCGCCGCTTTCTCCTGCACCTAACGAGATAGTCTTGGTATAAGCCACTTTACCTGAACCTTGATCTACAAATTCAAGCATAATCTTATTATCTGTCGCCACCGCCGCATATTGTTTATCTTTCTCTAGATCATAATCAAATGTAAGTTTAATTCCATTCACTTCATTTGGGCCTAATACAGAGAACGTTGCATATATGTTTCTCAGTGACATATCATATCCAGCAAAAGGAATATTCGATAAATTCGATTGTGGTTCTACAACTTGATTAATATCGAGAGAGTAGCTGATCGGTTTGATAATAAGCGTCTCTGCTTCTTGCCCTGCTTCTCCGCTTGCCACGTTCATCGAGCGACCTACTATAAACTCGAAGTCTGATTCATCGAAGCTTTCTGAAAGCTCTGACCATGCAGACAACAATACTTTGCCGTTACTGAGAATTCGTTTATTATAATTCGAGAAAATGAGGAATGCAGTTTCGCCATTCGCATCTTTAACATATCCTCCTAAAGAAGATAATACAGCCGATCTGGCTTCTTTATTAGTCAGTTCGAACTCTGAATAGAAGTATCTTCCTTTTTCACCCGTAAATACATTCGCTTTATTCAGTTTCGCAGAAGTTAACTTCCCTGGTTCTAATGCTTCATAAGTTTTATCAGGAGATAATTTGTTTATCGCACTTAGTTTGTCGGTAGTAAATTTTGTGATCGTTTTTTCTGTTGTCGCTTCGCCGGCCTTCTCTGTTAATACGAACGAAACGGTTCTCATATTCACATTATGAGGGACCTTAGCATAAACGACGAATTGAATGGATTCCTGCGCATCTAGGAGAAGTTTATTTTCTAGTACAACCTTTTTCGTCTCTACATTAAGCTTTACGCCATTCAGTAAGAAATACCCGTTGAGATCTGGAATGCTTAATGATTCTTTTCCCTTATTGGTAACCGTTAAGTCGGCAACTAACAGATCACTTGCTTCTGATGCAGAGCTCTGAATCGAGTTTAACTTAATACTATAATTATTGTAACTGTATGCAGAGCCCATATTGGCAGTTTGGGAGGATACATTTAGATTGTGCACAGCTGCTACATATTCTGTCTTAGTAGTCGTATCGACTGACTTAATAACAAGCTTGGCCGTTTTGGAGTCGACGGTAGAAGGAATCAAACCCGTAATAGAAATGGCTTCACGCAAGTTTGGAAGCAAGGATACTTCATTTAATGCTTTACTAACCGTTAAAGGGTATAGGGTATTGTCGGAAGTCATCAGATAGAATGTTAGTGATGGATTTAATACAGCTTCGGTTCCAACATTTCGAAAAGCATATTCAATTGATATTTCTTTTTTCTCTGACACGCCGCTGATAAAAGTGGAATCAATAAATGTGTTAACTCGCTGACCACTAATGGCTAACACATTAGCTGTACCTGCATTTATAACTTTGCCTATAGTGAAAGAGCCTATGTTTATTGCGGATAACGGAATATACATTTTTGAAGATTCATCATTCGCGGCGGCAATCAACGTCACGTTTTTCCCTTTAACTTGTTTAGGAAGCAAGGCACGAATCGTAACCGTCTTCTTCTCTCCTGCGCGTAGTTTAATTTCCTTTAGTCCCTCTGCATTCATGGAGTAGGATTTATTATCTGATGTTTGAAGGAATAAGTTCAATCCAGATAGATCGGCAACACTCATTCCTTTATTTTCAATCGTATAATTCATGGTTAAGTAAACGTTATTTTGATCCTCCGTTAAAACTTGGTCAGACACTCTGGCAGTAAGCTTCGATGTCAAAAAATTAAAATTATCAATAACTCCCACGTTTGCAATGTTTGTTGCTCCTTGCGGGTACTGGATTGAACCAAGCTTCCTTTCATAATTGCTAGCGTTAAAGTCCCACGCAATGGCTTCAAAAACGAAATCTGATAGCTTTGATTGATTGTCTACAACCGCGTAATATGTAAGTGTTTGCGTGGATGAAGCTGCTACTGACTTTTTTGTTTTGTCTGCATCCGTCAACTTGATACTAAAAGACTGACCAGACTTGTTCTTCAGTTTCATCCAGTAATCGTTGAGGGAGAGAGACGTCTTGCCCTTATTGATGATATCAATAGAAAAGGCAAGCACCCGTCCTTGATCCTGCATTAATAACTGAGCATCTGTTATAGTCAATGTGCTTTGAGCATTTAACTTAACAATTTGATTCGTCACACCTACAGAATCAGAAGCATATATCTTATGCGAATCTGGAAAGATTGGATTCTGCAACAAAAGCGTACCTGAAGCGAGGACAATGATCCCTGCTTTTGCCCATTTTTTATTCATTTTAAGCCCTCCTGTTCTTGTTATTACAATAGACGTTGTTTGTGACCTATTTGTTTCTTCAAAAAGCCTATCTCATCATACTATATTTTTATGAACTTAATATGAATTTGAAACATATGTCAGCTCATATTTCATTAATTTCTTTTTTTCATCCCCTCTTAATGCAAATTATTTGTTCTTCTTTACTTGTGCCAATATGTTTTTTGTATGGGTTGTCATCAATTATCTTTACGAACAACCACATTAAATACATCGCACAATTTAAAAAAAAGAAAGAGAGAGGGATATATCCCACTCTCTTTCTTTTTTTTAATATTAACTTCTATGCTTACGCCTCAACTTCAACCAATGCAGTACCAGTTGCACCGTTTGTAGTCAGGTAAGTCAGAGTAGCTGTGCCAACGCCTTCAGCTGTGATATCCATACCGTTAACAGATACAACATCGGAGTCGCTAGTTGCCACCAGACCAACTACACCGCTCATTACAACGCCATATTGGTCTTTGATAGTAACTGTTACTGTTTTAGTAGTAGCTTCTGGATTACCGTCAACGTTCAACTTGTAAGTGTCGGAACCAAAGGACACAGTCGTAGCAACTGGCTTAGCTTTGGAAACCGTTACTTCAATTTCAGCCAGCTTAGTGGAACCTTTGTAAGCAGCTACAGTAGCTGTACCTTCATCCACACCACGTAGAGTCTTGCTGCCGACAACTTTAACCACATTAGGGTTAGAAGTCGTTACAAGATCGTAGGCATTGGATTGAACGATTACTACTTCGGAACCGCCTGCCAATTTACCTACCAGCTCAATTCCTTTGTCATATACATAAGTTGCTCCAACAACAGTCGCGCCATTATCTGCAAACAAGGTACCTACAGATTTGATGGAGTAGGATTTTACATCAGAAGACTTAACAACCTCTACAGTTGTTTTGAATTCTGGATCTCCAGTTACGCCACTCAAGGAAACTTTAATCTCAGCTTTACCAACAAGTGTTCCATTAGCGGTCAGAGTGTTGTTAGCAGTGTCAAGTACTAATGGGGATGGAACAGTAATATCAACAGCGGACCAAGCACTTACTTCTTTAGTGCGATTGTACGAATCAAGGTACGTAATTTTGGATGGCTTGAACTCTACTTGTGCGCCATTCTCAAAGTATTTGGCAACAGTCACGCCATTAACTTTAACCATTTCAGCTTCTTTTCTTACTTCCAATTGAAGTTGACCAGCTTGTGCGCCATCAACGTAAGCATAAATGTAAGCTGTTCTGTCAGTTGTTACATCAGTTGGGTCGAAGTTAAATACCAGTTCGCCTTTAGCATTCAACTTAGGATATCCCGTTGTGAAATTAACGCTGGATTTAATGTCTACTTGGCTAAGATCAACATCTTTAGCAGCAATTGGAGCGCCGAAGGAATCAGCAGCTTGGAATGGAACTTTAACTTCCTCATCTGCAGCGATTACAACGCCCGGATTACTCATTTGGAACGTTTTAACTTTTGCAGCTGCTTCAACTTTGAAAGAAATCGAAGCATTAGCACCTGTAGAAGGATTCAGAGCAGAGATAACTACTGTGCCCGATTGCTCGCCAGTATTGAATTTAAGAACACCGTCTTCGTCAACCGAAACTTCAGTGATAATAGTGCTGTCGTTCACCAAGAAAGTAATTCCACCGATAACCACTTGTTTGTCGTTACCGACCTCTTCAGTTGCCAATTCTGGAAGCAGGATTTTGCCACCATATTGGTCAGCGAGCGTGTAAGGAAGAACAATCCCATCTTCGTTTACAGAAATACGAGCTTTGTCTTTAAGCGGAGTTGGAGCAGCCAAAGTGATTGCAGTTGCGGAGCTACCTGCTACTACTTTGAAAGACTTAGTTGCAGTCAATCCGCTACCGTAGTGGGAAGCAGTAACAACAACATTGTCGTCTACACGTGCAACTGTGTCGCTAGAAAGATCAACTTTGAAATCAGCGCTTGGCGTGATTGTTTTACCGTAAGTTGCGTTATATACGGAAACATTCAGAACTGGGCTTTCGATTTCTTTGTTAAATTGGTTGAACAATTTAACATTCAGGTTTTGGCCTGCTGCTTTTTGAAGAGTTGTTGCACCAACTTCAAGCTTAGTTGGAACTTCGTCAGCAACAGTAACTTGAACAGCTTCGAATTCGCCAACAGTTACTGTATAAACAGCAGCTGGCAGGTAGTTGGAAGTAAGGACAGCAGATTTGCCATCTTCAGCCCATTTAGTAGTTACTGTGTATTTAACAAGGCCATTAGCTACTGCGAAAGTCAGATCTTTTTGCTCATCAGCAGTTGCAGCTTTGTTGAAATTAACAGTAATTTCGCCTTTACCTGTTTGTGTAACAGTACCAAGACCCAGCTCAGCTGGAACAGAGATGATTTCGTAAGCTGTGTAGGAAGCTACAACAAGCAGTTCACGAAGTGCGGATACTGTGTAGTCTTCTTGAGCTTCAACAAGACCAGCTTCAACAGCTGCTGCAACGTAAGCTACTGCCCAGTCGCTAACTTCGCCGTCTACAGTTGCTTCTTCGTCAACTTCGATCTCAAGAGTTTCTACAACCATCTTAGCAAGTTGCTCGATTGTCACTTCAACGCTTGGTGCGAATTTCATGTCGCCCATGCCTTCAACGATACCAAGACCTGCAACGTAGTTGATGTAGTCAGCAGCCCAACCAGCACCTTTAAGGTCTGTAAAGCCTGCGTCTTCTACTTCAGTGTCTTCAGTGTAGCCAGTCAACAGAGCGATGATTTTCGCAGCTTGTGCGCGAGTCATTGCTTCGTCAAGGTGAGCTTCACCGTCGTCGAATCCTTCAAAAATGCCTGCTTCTACAAGTGCTTCATACTTTTGTTCAGCTGTAAGCTCATCAGCTGCGAATGCTACCGATGCGAACATCGAGAACACCATTGCGATGGCTACTAGCAAGGATAAACTTTTTTTCATAACCTTTTTTTCTCCTCCTCTAAATACCTTCGGTTGTTGAGAGTTTTGTACAGATAATGAATTGCTCGTTTCCCTCATAGCCGATTCACCCCCTTCCCAGAGTTGAGCGTAAATTTTATAAATGATGTCTACAGACATGGTTAACCCTATGTAAGCCAATGTCGTAGAAACTTGTAAACTGTAGAATCTTGTAAACCATGAAAGAATAGATGCTAGACTATCTGCATCACTATAACATTATACAATGGGCTATTGCCACCGTAAAGAGGAACTTGTGAAATCATGGCAATGATTCCTTTGTATAATGCCGTATTCGGACATCATTTGCGCGCCCTTGTGTCGACGTCATGTATTTAAACGTTAGTTTCGCGAAAAAGTTGCGATTCCCTCAAAAAACTTTTTATGAGGATCGTCTCATTTTTTCCCGCGCACTCTTGGGCACGTTGTTAGTATAGCTTGTTTCTATGCGGACCGTCGATGCAAAACATTTTCCAATGATAAGTTTGCTCCTATTAAACTCGTACAAGCTACTATAACCGATCTAAGGCGATAAGAAACGCAAAATGTATGTAGAAGAAGCCGGCATCTCTGCCGACCTCTCCGTTTCAATATTTAGTTGTAAATCTTCGGAAGCTTCTTCATATCGTTCATAACGCGCGACATGATAATCGACGCGTCGCTGCGAAGAAGACGTGCTTTCGGCAAGAACACGGAGCCTTCTTTCGGCTCATTAGGGTTTACCAGTTGTCCTTTAATAAAGCCTTTTTTCTCGATCGCCAGCACGGACGGCACGGAATAATAATCGAATATTCCGGAATCCTTGAAGACCTTCTCGAGTGATTTCACCGCTTTGGTCGAATCCGTCTCCAGCTTGAGATTGAGCGCTCGCGCCAATATGACGGATGCATCCTGACGTGACAGCTCAACATCTTCATCGAAGAAACCAGGCCTTGTTCCGCGCACGATACCTGCCCGCGCAGCCGTCTCGATGTAACGGTAATCGTAAATCGAGCTCGCGTTATTGGCGTTGGTGATTGTCTCCGGATAATACGTGAAGTGCATGTCTCCGCCGTAATTGAGCGGCAGATCCAGCGCACGGATAATCATCCGAGTAAATTCGCCGCGCGTCACGTAGCGGTCAGTACCGAATACGCCGACCGGATCGACGGCATTCATGACCCCTTTTGCATAGATAGCTTCCATAGCTTCACGAGCATACGGATGATCCGTAATATCATTAAAGCCTTTGGTCATCTTAGCGGCAACGTAGTAGCCAAACTTCGAGAACGGAACGGTAATCGTCCGTTTTTTCTCGTCAACAACGCCGCCAATGTTCTCCCATGTACTGTTATATGGATCGAAGCGGAACACGGTAATCGTCGTGCCTGCCGCCTCCGCCACGTTCTGATCGTAAGCCAGCGTCAATTCTCCTGCTTGAGTCGGCACAAGCTCGCGGTTAAACAGGTTCCAACGGCTTGCGAACGATCCCGTGTGCTTCCCTGCAATGTTGGGGAAAGGGAATGGATCCAAGCCCGTCTTGATGGGATCGTACACCGGCGATGTTGGATCAGGGTTATCCGCTAAGCCCGCATCGATCCAGAACAACGGACTTGCTTTGATGTACTGGCGAGCGATGTCTTGGAAGCGATAGCCGATATGCAAATTACCTTCAGCCTGACTGTTCGCCGAATAGTTCGGCGGCTGACTCTCGTACATATGGCGATTCACGATGCCATCGTTAGGGTTCGCAATGGCAAACAAGATTTCATTTCCATTATATACTTGCGTCGCCTGATTGTTCTGAGCATTGTAATTCGGTCTAACAAGTTGCGTGCCTTTACTGAACGTTAGTTCAAGCGCGTTGCTGAACAGCTTGTGCGAGCTGCCCATCGTTTCGAGCATCTGGGCTCCAGGGATAGTAGCCGGTACATATTTGACGATTAACTCCTGCTTAATCGTATCCTCGCCTCGCGTAATAGTGAACGGTATTTTGGTTTCTCGGTTCTCTCGAAGCCCTTTATAGACGGCCCTGAAGGCTTCCTTGTAGGTTGCGGCGCCGGCAACATATTCAATAAAGCTCACTTTTTCAGCAGTTTCTTTACCCACTACGATGGAGTCCGCTCCGGGCGAGCTGATAATGACTTCAACAAAGTTTTGGTTCGTTATACGTTCTTCCTTAACAGGCGACTTAATGGTGTAAGGAATGGAGATCGGATTGATCTCAAGTCGATAGGTCGCGCGAGGTCCGGCAACACCTGCATTGAATACGGTAATAACGAATACTTGCGAGCTACCGTCAATCGGCATAGATTGGTCTTTCATAATGAAATAGAAGCTTTGTTTATTTACGTCATAGTAGAACTGAATAGCTGCGTCTAACGTATCCGGCTTACCGGCATTTGGCGTAGCTGGAATGAAATTAAGCGGGTTAGTCTCAAAGCCCGGCACTGCAGTTCCGTCTTTGGTCGGCCAGAGGTCCATACCCAGGTTCCACTCCACGGTCTCTTTCCAATCCGGTGAGGAAATCGTAACAATGTAATCACTTTTGTTATTGATGCCGGTTAGAGTACTCTGCATATTAGCTTCGTTGCCAAGATCGACGAAGTCGAAGGTGCCATATACGTTAAAGTCCGCTTCTTTGGTTGCGAAGACCGTCCCCTGCTTTACAAAGCTAGGATCGTTAGGCAACGGCTTCTCGTACCCGCTCGAGTATGGATAAACGCCTTCGGTATCCGGTGCAGGAATGATCGGAAGATTGGTTGGAACAATACTGAATTTCAGCGTGTTCTCATAAAGATTTCCGCCTGAGCGGAATACAATCTTCAGCGTATTTTCGCCGGATTTGTTGAGAACGTTGAAAATAGAGGTTCGAACCGCTGCCGCAGTTGTCGTACCATCGATTCCCTTGGGCTTAAACTTAGTTATAACGTCGCCTTGTTCCAACGGAATCTCAACGTTATTAATGTACATGAACACGCTTTGCTTATAGGTTGCACCTGATACGGTTTCATATACGATTTCGTTCTGGTTCGTTACATTAAACAATTGCCCGGCCAGTCTTCCCAGATCCGTGTTGATCAGGTACGTCTGATCGTTCCGAACCGTATCGAAGTTCACTTTCATGCCGTTGGAAATCGCGTCGAACTTGGCATGCGGTCCGTACATCAACTTTGCGATGACTTTGACTTCTTCTTGCGATGCAATCGTATTGGCTTTGTTCAGCTGGAATGTAATATCGTTCGTGCCCGACTTCGGAAGCTGATTGATCTGAACAAATACTCGAAGGAACGGCGTCGATACGTTATTAATCGTTCGGTATACGACTTCGCTTGTGGGCGTAGCTCCTCCGATTTGAGTGAAGCTTCCGCTGGCTGCTCCGTTTACATTGAACAAGTCATTGAGGCTTCCGGCCAAAGTGGCATGATTGCCGATCAGAACCTCCACAGCCATCGGCATGGAATAAACGTTGACTCCGTCCGCCGGTATATCTACTCCTTGCAGCCCGAGTAGCCGGGTTGGATTGCCTGCAATTGAAGTATCGAAGCCCGATAAATAGTTTACATCGTAAATGTAGGCAAGAGTGCTGTTTCTAACCGTAAAGTTGTACCAATTGGAATAACCAAACGCCGTATTATTTGGCGCTTCGAAACGAATTCTATTGGTGTCGTCGTAGCGGAACGTCGGCAAAGCAAACGTGAAATTAACCGTGAGGAACTGGTTGCTGCTGTCTACTATGTAGCTCACGTCCGTTGCAGGCGTTACATCAGCATTCACATAAGCCCCTGAAGCATCTTTAATGGATGTTTCCATCGTCAGCAATTGAGCTAGCTGGCTTGTGAACACCGCATCATTCGGGCCAGTTGGGGTAATGATATTTTGTCGATCTGCGGGAATGGTAGCGTTCAATGTTCTAATCGGCAAGGGAACGATGGCCGACCCCTTAACCTTAACATAACCTGCAGCATTGCTGTCGGTCAAAAAGCTCATGTTGTTCTCAAGCTTGGAAGATTGTACGGGAGTGTCGGAATCCTCCATCGTCAAGTTGTAGAACGTAATATCACCGTTATAGTATGCCACTTCGCGAGTGGATTCAATGATTTGTCCGCCATTGTAGACTTTAAACACGATTTTGTTCATGCCCTTGTCGATGGACAATTGCGAGGTGCTGAATCGGCTGTCCGAGCTTGCGGTGGATACGTTGAAATCAAAGCTTCGGTCATTGATGACAATGGTTACTTTAGTTGCATTTGGCGCCTTACCAGTGATGACGATATTGCCAGATGTCTGTTGATTCGTCGAATTCGAATACAACATGGTTGGCGTTGCTTCCTGCATCTCGTAATCGCGATTCTCGAAGGTTACCTTCAAGTCGTACAGCATGGGGCTGTCGCGATACTCGATGTAGATCGACTCGGATACCTCGGAAGTACCCGCGATTCCTTTGAACGTAATTTTATTGAGGCCGGGGAACAGAGTCACGCCGCTAACCGTAATCCGGTTGTCGTTGGTCGTGCTGATGCCCGTGCTGATTTCTTGCGTGTAGTTCAGGATTCTTCCGTCAAGCGTAACTTGATCAACGTGATACGAGATCGAGGAGCCGTTAACTCCATTGATCGTACCCGAGAGCGATACGGTAGGCGTGCTCACGATTCTCGGGCTCGTGATCGTGTCGTGCTCCGTAGGGAACAAGAAATAAGATCCCGCCGCCGAAGCCGACTGCGTAGCTGCGAAGCTAGGCAGGATCGTGACGAACAGGGCCAAGGTCAGGATGAGTGCTAAAGCTCTTTTCAAAACGTGTTCCTCCTTTTATGTGGCTCAATCTTTATTAACGTTGCGTGCGTAGTCGTTCGCCAAGGTCAACCGGTAGCGGGATAGGCCTTTGGTCGCCCCGTGCTTGTCCATCATGCCGTTCCATGTCGAACCTCGCGTATAATAATTCCTCCCTCTTCCTCTTTAGTCAGAATTCGCTAGTCACAAACAATAGACGCACTGACGCCAGAAAAGTTCCGTACTTTCTTTATCGGTCCACGGCAGGCAGATGTTTAGGGAACGCGGCGAAATAGGACTACCCGCTCATAGGCTTGCGGTCACGGCTTTTAGGCCATCCGGCATCCTCGAAAAATAGTTGTCCGCCATCATCGCGTCAAGCTCTTGCCAAAGCACGTTCAAGCTTACTGGAACACCATCAAGCTTACCGAAACACGATCTTAGCGCCTGAGAGGGCAAAATAAAAGCCCCGCAGCCTGCCTTAGCGGCAAGCCCGGAGCTTGAATGAAGAACATTATGAAATAATGGCTTACTTGCCGCGCGCTTGCGTCTTGGCGGTTCTGACAAGGCCCATACGAGCCAAGAAGCTGATAAGCGGTTTGCGCGTCTTGTCGACGATCCCGGTTACCTCCGCGCCGATCTGCAGGAAGAACATCAGCAGGCAGATAACGGCGAACGTGATCCAGTTGGCCGCGCTGGACTGCACGACAGCCGATTGGATGATGGCGATCGCGCCGAATACGGCGGCAACGCCCCAAATGATCAGCACGGTGCGGCGATGGCTGAAGCCGAGATCGCGCAGACGGTGATGCAGATGGCCGCGGTCCGGCGCGAAAATCGGCTTTTTGTTGACCCAGCGGCGCACGATCGCGAAGAACGTGTCCGACAGTGGAACGCCGATGATCAGCAGCGGAGTTACAAACGATACGATGGTAACCTGCTTGAAGCCCAGCATGGAAAGCGTAGCCAAGCTGAAGCCGAGGAACAGGGAACCGGAGTCGCCCATAAAAATCTTGGCCGGGTGGAAGTTAAACACCAGGAAGCCGATAATGCCGCCCAAGAGCAGCGTGCTTAGCAAAATAACGGGCTGGAAGCCCATCAGCGATGCCATAACCGCGATCGTGGCGATGGCGATGCCGGACACGCCGGCGGCCAAGCCGTCCAGACCGTCGATCAGGTTAATGGCGTTGGTCACGCCGACGATCCAGAAAATCGTCAGCGGAATGCCGATCCATTGCGCGATTGGCTGCATGGACTCGCCGAACGGAACGTTGACGAGATCGATATGCACGTCGAAGCCGAATACGACGACGCAAGCAGCGGCGATCTGGCCGAGCAGCTTGACCTTGGCCGACAGCTCGAAGCGATCGTCCAGGGCGCCAAGAATAATAATGATCGTACCGCCGACAAGCAATGCGTTAATCATGTTCACATCGCGGGGACGCAGCAGCCCCTCCGGTATGAAAGGCTGCACGAGCAGGAAGGCGCCTACGAAAGCGACGTAGATCGCCAGTCCGCCCATACGCGGCATGATGCGCGTATGTACTTTGCGATGGTTAGGTTTATCGATCGCGCCGATCTTGAACGCGAACTTTTTGACGAGCGGGGTCATCCCGAGCGCTAGCAATAATGCAATAACAAATCCGATGGTATACAGGAAGCCGATAGGCATGTGTACAACTCTCCTTTTTCCGAAACATAAACGGCAGCCATTCGGAAATTCCATCCGGCTTTTCTCCGCTTATCTTTCACTGCGCAACGATCCCTTATGCGGACAAGCCGGGTACAATTACGTCTGCAAGCCGCCCGCAAGCGTCTTTCGTTTTGCTCCAGAGTGAATTATACTCCGTTCGAAAAAGAAATACCAACACCGTTTTCAACCAATTTTCATTAAATAAGCTTGGTTTCACCCGATTGGGCGGGATTTTGTTACATTTTCTTTGTTGCGGAGCACTTTCACGACGAATTTCGGCAAAGCAAGCATTCTTTTGTAGCGAGTAGGCTCTTGCAGCAGGCGATACAGCCACTCCAGACGCAGGCGCTGGAACATCATCGGCGCCCGCTTGAGCTTGCCGGACACGACGTCGAAGCTCCCCCCGACGCCCATGATAAAGGGCACGCCAAGCTCTTGCTTGAACTGGATGTTCCAAGCTTCCTTCTCCATGCCTCTAGCGACGAACAGCAAATGCGGCTCCAGCTCGCGAATTTCGTTCACGATCTCGGCGTCGTCGTCCGGACCAAAAAATCCGTTGCGATACCCGACGATCTTCACCTGCGGATACTGCAGCTGCAGCTTTTCCGCGGCCGCTTCGATGATTTCTTGCGATGTGCCGAGCAGGTACGCCCTCCATCTCCGCTTCTCCCCCTGCTCCAGCAGGCGATGCATGAGATCGAAGCCCGTCACGCGCTCCGCCACGGGACTTCCGGCGTACTTCGCAGCCCATACGACTCCCGCTCCGTCCGGTACGATCAGGTCGGCTCTATTCATGATGTTTGCGAATGCAGGGTTGTCCAAGGCCGCCATGATCATAATGGGATTAGCCGTAATGACATGCGTCTGGCGCCCTTCCTCGATTGCCGTCGTCAAATAACGGACCGTCTCGTCCATGCTCATCTTCGAGAACGGTATGCCAAAGATCGGCACGGTTGGTGGTTGTTTCGACATGGAGGAGATCACCTCGATCTATATTGACGCAATTTGGTAATGATTTGTTGCGCCGGCTGTTGCGATTGTTGCTTCAAAAGGTCGATGGCCGGTCCATGCTGGCGCCGCCAATCGTCCGGATGATCAAGCAGCGAGCAAGCCGCTTCCGCGAACGCGCCCGGATCGAGCTCATCCGTCGTTCCGATCGCTCTAAGGCCGATCCGATGCAAAAATTGGTCGATCTTAGGATCGTACGACAGGCCGAGCATCGGCACCATGCGATTGGCCGCGTAGATGAGCGCGTGAAGGCGCATGCCGAACAACGCGTCGCAGCCGTCAACCGCGAGCAGCATCTGCTGCGGGTCGTCGCCGGGCTCGGCCAGCTCGGCGGAGCTTCCCTCGCCGAGCCTGCCGCGCAGCCGTTCCATCACTTCTTCCGACGTCACGCGGTCGGAAGGGGTATGGAACGGCAGGAAGCGCAGCCGTACGGGCTTGCGCTTCGAGAGCGCGACCAGCGCTTCCGCGGCGCGCGCCATGTCGGCGCCGTCCTCGCGCCAGCGGCGCAGCGAGACGCCGACGATCGGCGGCAGTTCGCTGGCGGGGCTAGCGCTCGCGCTATCTTGCGGCGCGGCGTCGGTGTTTGCGCTGCTTGCGATCGCGCTATCTTGCGGCTCGGTGCCGGGGCTTGCGCCGGCGTCCAACAGCACGGCGGAAGTCACGGCCTCGAGCGGCGTCCGAGACGCGCTGTCTGCGCCTGCCGGCGCTTTCGCGCTATCCCCGGCGCCAGCCCGAGCAGCGGCAGCCGTCTCGGCCGCCCCCGCCGGCAGCGGCAGCCCCATCACCGGATCGGGCACGATCTCGATCCGGTCCGCCTTGACGCCGATGCGCGCCAGCAGCGCGGCGGATTCGGCGTCGCGCACGGACACGTACGCGCTGCGCTTCATAATGCCGCGGATAAGCGGGTCCATCCAGCGGCGATTCACCGGGCCGATGCCCTGAGCGTACGCGAAAGTGGGCTTGCCTAGCAGCTGCGCCAGCTTCATGATTCCGGCGTAATACGGAATCGTCATCGCGCCCGTCGCGTCCTGCAGCAAACTGCCGCCGCCGCTGATCAAACCGTCGCAGCCGCGAAGCGTCCGCAGGATGTCGGCGGGCCGCATCCGGTGCGCGGCTTCCACGCCGTACATGGCGCTCGTCGATTCCGGATCGGCGCTAAGCACGACCGGCTGGACGCGCACGCCCTGCGCGGAGCCCTGCTCTTCCAGCGCCAGCAGGATCGAGCGCAGGACGGCTTCGTCGCCGCTGTTGCGGAATCCGTAATATCCGGATATCGCTATGCGAACGGTTTGCGAATGCGAGGCTGAACCCATCTGCGCCAAGCTCCTTCCAGTACGATCCACGCGCCGATGCAGACAAGGCCGATCAGAATGCCGGCTCCGAGACCGAGCAGCGTGCGAACGATCGAAATGTACAGCGGCGTGTGCAGGTGGGTAAACGTGCTAACCATCGACAATTGTCCCATTGTGCCTACGATAATGAGTACCCAAGCCGCGCGATATCGAATCGAGAGAAATAATCCCAATAGCAACGGCGGATGACCCAGCATAAATTCCTTGAATCTCGGACGTACGCCGAACGTCGATTCCAGCCAATTTCGGAACAGCAGCTCGATCGAAGACACTTGTCCCGCATTGCCGGATCGCGAGATGTAATAGAAGCCGATCGCGCCGATCACGATGGCTCCCACGACCCATAGCAACGTGATCGGACGGGACAGAATGCCGACCGCGCGGCGGATGACGCCGTGTCCGTCGCTTCCCTCGTACAAGAAGACGTAGATCGCAACCAGGAACAACGGGCCGAAGAACAACACGCTGACGCCGCGGAACTGCTCCAGCACCAGGCTGTACGTAATATTATGCAACAGGCCGAATACCAAAGGCACCGCCGACAACGTAATCAACGTGCCGACAACAAACCAATTAAGCGCGATGCCGATGCGATGTCCCAGCGACACACTCGGGAACACCCATTGCGCCTTCGCGTCGCTTTCGTACGAAGCTCCGCCCACCTTCCAGGTTTCTCCTCCGACCATGCGGCGATCGCCGACGGTGCGGGAGTAAATCCGGTTCATGACCCAAATCATCGCAAGCGTCGGACCCGCCACGGCGGCTCCTAGCGCGAGTCCTTGCTCCATCAGCGAGCTATTGAGCACGTAGAGTCCGGCGGATCCTAGGAGACCCAAGAGGAACACGGGAATGGTCACCGCCGGCAAGAACGCCGCGACTAGCAGCGTAATCAGCGCAATGGCGCCGAGCGCTACTACCGCGCGCGCGGGCTTCTCCCACGAAGCGTTCGTGTAGTCGAACGGCTGTGCTTCTCCGGCCGGGAATCCCGCCTCCTCCAGCTTCGCGATCACGCCTTCCGGGCCGCCCATCGCAAGCGCGAGCTTGTCCACCGAATGGTTGAGCTTGCCCGTATCCATGCTGGACTGCACCATCGTATTGAGGAAGAACATCCGGATGTTGCGATCCTTCGCGGCCAGCAAGAAACGGTCGGCGATGCCGTGCGTCGTCATCTCGATGCTGTCTTCAGGCGACAGAGAATAGACCCTTACTACGTTATAATCCGTCAAATACGCCAATTTATGAATGCCCTGCTGAGGTTTTTTCAAATTTTCGATCGCCGTCAGCCCGATGTCGTATTGCTTCAGCAGCTCGCCGAAGCTGTCCAGGCTCTTAAGCTGGCCTTGGTCGCTGGCGCCCTTGGCCTTCTCGCCGTCGAACAGCAGCCTGGTCACGCCATACTCCTTAAGCATGGCCAGCTGCGCATCAATCCTTGCGGCGTCGTAAGGGACGACGCGATCGGAGAATCTCGCGAGAATATGGAAGCCCTCGTCGCGAAGGGTTTCGAGCGACATAGGGTCGAAGTCCATCGTCTTGAGCTGCATTTCCGTCAGGGATTGCTCCGCCACGAACCCTTTTCTCTCGCCAAAGGACCAGTCGCGGTAAGGCACGCCATGACGATCCATCGCTTCGCGCACGATTTTGCCGACCTTCTGCTCCTCTTCTTCGCCCGCGAACAGAATATAGGTGTAGTTGACCCGCTCGTCCGGGAGCTTGCCTTGCAGCAGGGCGGCGTCCTTCTCGTTATAGTACGTCAGTCTGCCTGCCTGGCTAAGCTCCTTAAGCGAGCTCTCGTAGACGGCCATCGTACGGACGCCCGCTTCCTTGAGCAGGGCGAGCTGGTCCTCCACGAACTCCGCTGGCTTCGCCTGCTGCTCCGAGACCTCGAGGATATCCCGATAGTCGAACGCGTATTCTACCGTGTTGGCAGAGTCCTCCATGGCCATTCTCTGAACGCCGAGCGGCAGTGCCGCCACGACGCCGATCAGCGTAATGACCCATAACCAAAGTTTTGCTTGCCGATTCCAACGCTGCCATTGCATACGCACGTAAATCCTCCGTTCCAGCTCTTAGCTTGTTGCCTCTTTATTGCGCGCCGTCGACGCGGGACATCACGGCTTCTTTGAGCGCCCCAAGCGCGGTAACGGCCGATTCCGGAGTATCCTGCTTCACGGCAAAATACACCTTTATCTTCGGCTCCGTGCCGGAAGGCCGCAAGCAGAACCACGAGCCGTCCGCGCAGCGGTACTTCAGCACGTTCTCCGGACGCAGCCCGTCCAGGCCGGCGCTGTAGTCCAGCACTTCCGTCACTTTGACTCCGCCGATTTCGGTCGGCGGAGACTCCCGCCAATCGTTCATGATCGCGCCGATCTGCTGCACGCCGTCGATGCCCTTCAACGTTCTCGACTCCAGCCCTTCCAGATAAGAGCCGAATTCCGCGTAGAGCTCCAGAAGCACGTCGTACAGCGTCTTGCCTTGGCTTCTGTAATAAGCGGCCGCTTCGCAGATGAGAAGGGAAGCGACGATCGCGTCTTTATCGCGCGCATACGTACCGCTAAGATAGCCGTAGCTCTCCTCGTAGCCGAATAAGAAGGTACGCTCGCCCGTTTGTTCGTAGCGAGTCATCTTCTCCCCGATATATTTGAAGCCGGTCAGCGTATTCTCCACCTCCGCGCCAAAAGACCTCGCGATGTCCGCGCCCATCTCGCTCGTCACGATCGTTTTGACGACGACGCCGTTGTCCGGCAGCAGACCCCGCTCGCGCAGCATGCTAAGCTTATAATGAACCATGATCGCCCCGGATTGATTGCCCGTCAGCACCACGTATTCGCCTTCGTTGTTTTTCACGACCGCGCCCATCCGGTCGGCATCGGGATCCGTGCCGATAATAATGTCCGCGTTCACCTTTTTGGCCAGCTCGATTGCCAGCGTGAACGCTTCCCGCTCTTCGGGGTTCGGCGATTTCACCGTGCTGAAATTGCCGTCCGGCTGCTCTTGCTCGGCCACGATATGTACATTGCGGAAGCCCGCGCCTTTCAACACTTCGCGAACCGGAATATTACCGGTGCCATGCAGCGGAGTGAACACCACGCCGAAAGTTTCGCCGAGCTCGCCCTGCAGCAGCTCCCGGTTCAGGCTTTCGCCGACAACCGTCTCGACGTAGCTTTGGTCCGCTTTCTCGTCCAGCCACACAAGCAATCCTTGCGCTTCGGCCTCTTCTTGCGTCAACCGTTTCACTTCGCCAAGACCCTCGATCTTCGCGATGGCCGCGATCACTTGCTCCGCATCCTCCGGGATCAGCTGGCAGCCGTCGGCGCCGTAAGCCTTGTACCCGTTATACTCCGGCGGGTTATGGCTGGCGGTAATGACGATGCCTCCCGTCGCGCCAAGAGACCTTACGGAATAGGAAAGCTGCGGCGTCGAGCGCAGCGAGCGGAACAGATACGTCTTGATGCCGTTGCCCGCAAGCACGAGCGCCGCGCCGAGCGAGAATTCCGGCGACATTCTGCGCGAGTCGTGCGCGATGACGACGGAAGGCGATTCATTCTGCTGCAGCAGCCAATTCGCGAAGCCTTGCGTCGCTTTGCCGACCGTATAGATATTCATCCGGTTCGTGCCCGCGCCGATGACGCCGCGCAGTCCGCCGGTTCCGAATTCCAAATTGCGATAGAAGCGGTCCGCGATTTCCTTCTCTTGTCCGGAAAGCCCGGCTAGCTCAGCCTTCGTCTCCGCGTCGATCATCGCATCTCCCAGCCATGCTTCATAATGCTCAACGATTTCTTGGTTTGTTCTCATGCAGATCTCCTCCGCCACTCTTTTGGTTTGTTTTCTCTTTATTTACGTCTAATCTTTTAATCTTTATTTAGGTCCGATCCGACAGCGCAAACATCAATTCGCCCTCCGCCACGACCTTGTCGCCAACCTTCGCGGTAGCTTGTCCCTTGCCGATCGGCCCTTTGAGGCGCGTAATCTGAACCTCCAGGGTCAGCGTGTCGCCTGGCTTAACCTGATCGCGGAACCGAAAGCCGTCGATGCCGGCAAAGAAACCGAGCTTGCCCTTGTTCGCTTCCACCATCAGCATGGCCACGCTTCCCACCTGGGCAAGCGCCTCAACGATCAATACTCCGGGCATGACGGGATAGCCGGGAAAATGGCCGACGAAATGCGGCTCGTTCATCGTCACGTTTTTGATGCCAACGGCTCTGACGCCGGGCTCCACCTCCACGATTCGGTCAACAAGCAGGAACGGCGGGCGGTGCGGAATGATTTCTTGGATTTGGTTAATATCAAGCATCCGTTAGACTCCTCTCGATTATCTATAAGCCTCAGCTTATAATTTCTCGGCTTTTCAGAAAGACTGTAGATATCCTTTGCGAAACTGCAGTTCGCCAAGGTTAAGATAAGGGGGCTTGGCGGCCGGACCTGAAGCGTTCGGACGCCAAGCCTCTTTCTGTTAAGCCGATGCCTTTGAAGCCTTTGAAGCCTTTGAAGCTTTTGAAGCTTTTGAAGCTATTGAAGCTATTGAAGCTATTGAAGTAAGCATCTCATAAGTTGATGTTGTCCACTACGGGCGATCGTCCTAGTTTGCGCCCGGTTACATGGACGGCGTCTTGGGGTTCGGCGCATTAAGCGATCGGTATGAAGCCATGTACACGAACGTGGTCAGGAACGAAAACGCGATGACGACCCACAAGTAAGCGCTAGCGAAAGACGCCTCGAAGAAAATAAACATGATCGCGGCGTAAAACAGGACCGTCGTCAATTTGCCCATCCAATTGGCGGGCACGTTCTTTTTCTTGCGGAAATGGGCGATCAGCCCTCCGGCTATCATTCCCAGATCGCGCAGAAACATCGCGCCTGCCGCCCACCAGGAAATATGGCCCGATACGAGCAGCGACACGATCACGGTAAAGAGCATCAGCTTGTCGGCAAGGGGGTCCAGCATCTCCCCGGCGGGAGTGACTTGACCGTACCTTCTGGCGATATGGCCGTCCAGCACGTCCGTGACTCCGGCGGCAACCACGACGAGAAACGCGGGAATCATGTGACCGCTGACGAAAATCCCAATATAAACAGGAATCAAGACGAAACGCAGTGACGTCAATACATTCGGCAGATTCAGGCTCATCACGCTCCCGGCGATTTATCCGTACATGGTTTACCTTGGTTCCCAACTATTATAAACTACCTCTCCCAAAATGAAAACAAATCCATCTGCCCTCAGTCCCGGGACCGATTGCCTAATGCTTCCACCCGTGATAGAATACTGACTTAGCGTTCAGTATTGTGTGTCGGCCCTAGTTAGCACACTGAAAACGAGGTGAATTTTGAACAAAAAACAACAGCAAAGCGAAGATACCAGACAACGCATCCTTGATGTCGCCTGCGACTTGTTCGCCAAGAAGGGGTACAATGCCGCTTCCCTGGAGGAGATGGCGGCCGCTTCGTTGTGCAGCAAGGCCAATATTTATTACCATTTCAGAAGCAAAGAGGAGCTCTTCTTGCATATCTCGGATATTTACGAGAAGGAATGGTACGAAAATTGGGAAAAGCACAAATCGGGTTATGCCACCGTGGCGGATCAACTGTTCGGGGTCATCGAATTTTCGACCAAGCACGGTCTCGCCCATCCGCTTTATAAGGCGGCGTGCGAGTTCATGGCCGATAATGCGGAGGTTTCGGGTGTCGTCAAGGTGGCCATCGCGGCCAAGATCGAGAAGAATCGCCTCTTCTACGAAAGGTTGTTCGAAGAAGGCATTGCAAGCGGGGAGTTCCGGCCCGGCAACGCCAAGCAATACGGCATTATATTGGAAGGAATGCTTAGGGGCATCGGCGAAACGTCAAGCGGCAAGGACCCTCTGGACGCGCTGGAGCTCTATCGCGCCGCCATCCATGTTCTGCTGCACGGAATCGCGGAAGACCGCTAAGGCCACACTACAAACAGAAATTCATATTCATACCGGATACGGAGGTTACCATCCATGCAAAGCGCAGCAACCGCGCCAAGCCCCGGATCGATCGATCTGGGCAATATCAAACGGTTGCCGATTCTCATCTCGCTGATTATCGGCGCCTTTTTCTCCATTCTGAACGAAACCTTGCTGAACATCGCTTTTGTCGATCTTCAGAAGGAATTTAATATCGCTCATACGACCATACAATGGTTGTCGACGAGCTACATGCTTGTCGTTGCCGTGCTGATTCCGGCATCCGCCTTGCTAGTGCAATGGTTTACGACGAGACAGATGTTCCTTGGAGCCATGATTTTATTCTCCATCGGCACGTTGGTCTGCGCCGTTGCCCCGCAATTTTCGTTCCTGCTAGGCGGACGTATCATCCAAGCCTTCGGTACCGGACTCATGCTGCCGGTCATGATGAATACGATCCTCGTCCTGTACCCCCCGGAGAAACGCGGCGCGGCAATGGGCAGTATCGGTCTGGTTATCATGTTCGCTCCGGCCATCGGCCCGACATTGTCCGGCTTGATTCTGGAGTCGCTGTCCTGGAGATGGTTGTTCTACCTCGTGCTGCCGTTCGCGATCTTCGCGGTCGTGTTTGCCTTCATCTTCCTTAAGAACGTAACCGACGTGACCAAACCTCGCGTCGACGTCCTTTCCATCCTGCTTTCCACCGTCGCTTTCGGCGGCATCGTCTACGGCTTCAGCAGCCTGGGCGAGGTCGAGAACGGCTGGGCGAATCCGCGCGTCTACGCGTTCGTGATCGCCGGCGCCATCGGTCTGATCTTGTTTATCTGGCGCCAGCTCGTTTCCTCGTCGCCGATTCTGGATCTGCGCGCCTTCAAGGCGCCGATGTTTTCCTTTGCGACCGCGCAGGTTATTATCGTCATGATGTCGCTGTTCTCCACGCTGATGCTGCTGCCGATTCTGATGCAGCAAGGCATGGGCATGACGGCGTTCGCTGCGGGACTCGTCCTGCTGCCTGGCGGTATTCTTAACGGCTTCTTGTCGCCGATTACAGGCAAGCTCTTCGATAAATTCGGACCTCGCATGCTCGTTATTCCGGGCTGCGCGATTCTTGTCGTCGTCATGTACCTGTTCACGAAAATTACGCTCGACACGGACACGTCCATGATCGTATTGCTTCACTGCGCGATGAGCATCGCGATGTCCATGATCCTCATGCCGGCGCAGACGAACGGTCTGAACCAATTGACTCGCCAGTACTACCCGCACGGCACGGCGATCATGAACACGCTGCAGCAGGTAGCCGGCGCGCTGGGCATCGCTTTCTTCATCAGCGTCATGACCTCGGGCACGAAGGACTATCTGAAGACGTCCGCCGATCCGCTCGCCGATGCTCCGTTGGCGCTTAACGCCGGTATCCACGATGCCTTCCAGCTTGGCATGATCTTCGCGATCGTGGCTCTCGTGCTTTCTTTCTTCATTAAGAAGTCGACCGCGCCCAAGGATGACCAACAGCCATCGGCTTCCTAAGCGCATACGGCAGTCATCCGGCGCCAATCGCGGTTTACGGACAAAACTCATAAAGATAACCCAAAAGCATCCTCGGCCGAATACGGTTCAGGATGCTTTTTTTGTTGCCTGGATATACGCTAAAATATCGGTCCCGATACCTGTTTTTCACGAATCATCAAACCGGTTTCATTGTTAATCGGAACTTAACAATACCGGAAAGCATTGATTTAACGCCATTTTTCCATAATCGCCAATTGGATTTACAAATTCGCTAAGTAATCATGCGACTCATTTTACAAAACTGGTTTACGATGTGACTTGTGCTTCGCGAGAAGCGTCTGAAGCATCAAGAAGGACAAGGAGACTGCTAATTGTGACTACAATCGATGACGTCGCAAGGGATGCCGGCGTGTCCAAAAGCACGGTATCCAACGTGTTCAGCAAGAAACGCCCCATTAGCAAGGAGGTGAGCAATCGCGTGCTGGAATCGGCGCGGAAGCTGGAGTACAAACCGAATTATTGGGCCAGGAGCCTCGTCAGCAAGGAAACCAAGATTATTGGCTTAAGCATGCAAGGGGAGAATACGAAGTTCGGGTCATTCCACCTGTCTCTGATCAACGGCGTGCACCAAACCTGTTACAAGACGGGATATCGCTTATTGATTAATTCCGTCTCCAACGAGTATCTCAACCAAGTCGAGAATCAGACGTCGGACCCGGTCGATGGAGAAATCATATTGGATCCGCTCGTCAAAGATCGGCGCATCGAAGAGAGCGTAAAGAAAAATAGACCCGTCGTCGTGATCGGACGGCCGCCAAAGGCCTACGAAGCGCGCGTTTCCTATGTAAATAACGACAATGCCGGGATCGCCAGGGACGTGACGCGTTATCTTATCGGACTCGGTCACCGCCGGATCTTGTTCTTGAACGCAACCGAGAACAGCACCGTCTGGGAGGATCGAAAGCTGGGCTATCAGGCGGCTCATGAAGAGGCGGGTATCCCGATGGACGACAAGCTTGTCCTGGCGAACGACAGAAGCAGTTCCGCCTTGCTATACGGTCTTGAACAAACCGCCCGACATCTAACCCAGGATTCCTCGATTACGGCGGTCATTGCGGATTCGGACAAAACCGCGCTGGGCGTCTATCAAGCTGCCGGCTCTCGAGGATGCCGCATCCCGGAGGATCTCTCCGTGTTCGCCTTCAGCGATGACAGCAGCTATTCGCCCGAGTTCCAACCGCCTTTGTCGGGAGTTCGAATGAATTCCGAAGCGCTGGGCGAAGAAGCGGCGAAGCTCCTGCTGGAGCATTGCTCCGGGCAAAGCCGGTCGGCCAAACGCGTGCTGATAGGCGCAGAGCTCGTTCACCGGAATTCCTGCGGACAAGCAAGCATTCGATAATAAACGACAATATTCCACCCCATTAGGAGGACAACAAAATCATGTGGAAACAGTGGCTTAAAAAGAAAGGTCTATTGTCCGTCGCGGCAGTCATTACGCTGACGGGAATCCTCTCGGCTTGCGGAACGGAACAAGCGGGAACGAACACCTCTCCGTCGAACCAAGCTGCCAGCGAGCAGCCGACAAACTCCGATAAGACGGAGGAGAAAAAGCTTCGAATCATGGCTGGCGTGGTAGGAGGCAAAACGCCGGAGGAGATGGTCCTGTTCGAAAAAGAGATCGAGCGGCTGTCCGGGATACAAGCCCACATCGAGAAGCCGGCATCCGACTATGACAAGGTGCTGATGGCAGCCATGTCGGCTGGCGAGAAATACGATCTGCTCCACGTTTCCAAGAGTACGATGAACCTGTTGATCGAACAAGGCATTCTGTCCCCGCTCACGGAGTTCGTCAACAGCTCGGAGATGCTCTCCGACAATGCCGTCATTCCGACGGACGAGTGGGAGCAGGTTCGCGCGGAAGACGGTCAAATCTACGGCGTATTTATGAAATTCCAAGGGGGCACGATGCCGATCGTCCGTCAGGATTGGCTGGACAAGCTCGACCTGGAGACGCCGAAGACTCTGGATGACTTCTACAACGTTCTGAAGGCCTTCAAAGAACGGGACCCTGACGGCAACGGCAAGGACGACACCTACGGTCTTAGCACGGCGGGCCTATACGAAATCCAAGGTTTCATGAGCGCCGCCGGCGTGAAGCAGCGTTACGTCATGGAGGATGGCAAGCGCGTCATTCCATACGCGACGGACGCCGCTATTCCCGTGTACGAATTTTTCGCCAAGCTGTACAAGGAAGGTATTATGGACCCGAACTTCGTCACCAACGACACGGGCATGATGCGAAACATGTTCCTGACGGATCGCGTGGGCATGGTTACTTACTGGGACGCTTGGGTAGGCATGTTCAATAATATGAAGCAACAGGAGGACCCGAACACCGCGTTCGTCGCGAAAGGCATTCCGGGCGCCGAAGGGCCGAACGGCGATGTGATGCTTCGCCGCGGGGACCCGGACGTATGGGTGATGCCGATCAACGCGGAGCACCCGGAGACGGCCAAGGAATTCCTGGAATTCTGGCACACCAAGGAAGGAATCACGTTAGGCAGCATCGGGATTCAAGATCACGACTATACGGTAAAAGACGGCAAAATGGAATTGACGGAAATAGGCGAAGAGCATAGCGGAGACCACGGCGTTCCGTTCTGTTACAACACCAATGTCGAGCCCCCGTTCGGCAAGCTGCCCGGCGTGCAAGACGCTCAGGATCTCATCAAGCAATATGGTTCGCTGGAGCTGACGTTGCCAGGCTGGACGGAAGCCGAGAAAATCGTGAACAACTACTCGTTCAAGGCGATGACGGGCGACATGTCCGCGGCGGACGCCGTTGCCGGCATGCAGAAAGAGCTAAAAGCGGCCAATCTGATCGACTAAAAAGCGGAGGCGGAGCTTCGAACTGACCTGGAGCTCCGTTCTTTCCATGTACAAAGGTGGTGCAGCGCCCATGCGGGCCATACGCAAATATAGTTCTCTCTATCTCATGATCGTGCCCGTGCTCGCTTATTTCGCCGTCATGGCATATTATCCGCTTCTTCAGGGCTTCGTGATGAGTATGCAGAAGTTTCGCCTTATCGGGGACCGGCCGTTTATCGGGTTGGACAATTACGACGCCGTGTGGAGCGATCCCGCTTTCTGGCAGTCGGTAACGAATACGTTCTGGGTTGGGGGCGGTACACTGCTCCTGGGTTTCGCGGCGCCGTTAATTGCCGCGCTTTCGCTTAACGAAGTTCTGCATTCCGGGTTCAAGAAGGCGACCCAAATGATTATCTATCTCCCCCACCTTTTTTCTTGGGTCATTGTGGGCGGCGTTTGGATCTTTATTCTTTCGCCAGACGGCGGACTCGTGAACGAGCTTCTCAAGCTAGTCGGCCAAGATCAGCCGATCGCTTTCTTCGCGAAGGAATCTTACGGACGCTGGATTATGATCCTCTCCGCAACATGGAAAGAGATGGGATTTACATGCGTCATCTATCTAGCCGCGATCGTATCCATTAATCCGGCGTTGTACGAGGCTGCCCGCATCGACGGAGCGAACCGATTCCAGCAGCTGCTCCGCATCACGCTTCCGCAGCTGGCCGGAACCATGAAGGTCGTTCTGCTGCTCGGCTTGCTAGGCGTCGTTCGCGTATTCGACCAGATCTTCGTGATGAAGAATCCGGCAATCGCCTCAAAGGTAGATGTCTTGATGATTTACACGTACGAGAAGGGCATTCTTCAATTCAATATGGGCGTTGCGTCGGCCGCCAGCTTCCTGGTTGTCCTGTTGACGCTGATTCTGACATTTGCGGTCCGTTATGCGGTCCGTTTCGATAAGGGGTGACGAGCGGTATGGGAGCCGAAAAATTCGATCGTTTGGGCTGGAAGAACAAATGGTTCGACTGGATGAACATGCTGTTTCTGCTGGCATTGGTGCTGACGATGATCATTCCTTTGCTTAATACGCTGGCATTGTCGCTTTCCTCCAATCTAGCGTCCATGCAACCGGGTATCGTGCTGTTCCCCAAGGAATTCAGCTTCGAAGGGTATGCCACCGTATGGGCGAAAATGGACTTATGGCGTCCGTTCCTGAACAACGTCATCGTGACGGTGACGGGCACCGCGATTCATGTGCTGCTCTGTTCGATTGCCGGTTATGCGCTTGTTCAGAAGGGGCTGCCCGGCAAATCCGGCATTCTCTCCGTTATCTTGCTGACGATGATGATCCCGGGCGAAGCGATCATGATTCCGTTATACATCGTCAACAAGCAGCTTGGCTTGCTTAACAGCTTGGAAGCCCTTATCCTCTCGGGGCTGGTATCCGGGTTCAGCATCGTGCTGATGCGCAATTTTTTCTTGTCCGTTCCATACGAAATGAATGAATCCGCCCGCATCGACGGGGCGGGCGACTTTCGGATCTTCTGGACGATGTATATGCCCCTTGCCAGATCCGGCCTCGCCACGGTCACGTTATTCGAGTTCGTCAGCAAGTGGAACCAATTCACTGCCGCCGTTCTTTATATAAGCGACAGCGCCAAATACACGCTTCAGCTTGCGCTGAAGGCGATGATTATCGATACGGACGCGACCGCCAGCAATCTAGTCGTGACGACGAACGTAAGAATGGCCGGCATTATGATTGCGTTGATTCCGCTTATTGTTGTTTACCCGTACGTTCAGAAGTATTTTGTCAAAGGCATCCTAACCGGTGCGAACAAAGAATAAGGAGTTGGAACGGACATGATGCAATTGAAGCGACATATCCGCCGAGATGAACAAGCCTTGTATATCGAGGTGCCGTTCCAGGTGCCCGCGCGCGCAAAAAAAATATCCGTCAGCTATGCCTACGAATCGCTTGGCGAAGGGGACTGCGTAGTGGATCTCGGCTTGCGCGATGAGTCCAAAGTACGCGGCTGGAGCGGAGGCGCGAGATCGTCCATTTTCGTCTCTGACACACGCTCCACTCCGGGTTATTTGCCAGGAGTGCCCGGGGAAGGCGAATGGGCCATTCTATTAGGAGCTTATCGCATTCCCGAAGAAGGCTGCATCGTGACAATGCAGATCGACATCGAGGAGAGCGAGGCTCGTTGGCTGAAGGGCGATCTGCATATGCATAGCGTTCATAGCGACGGGACCTACAGCCTGGAGGATCATGTTCGTATTTTATCGGAACTGGGGTGCGACTTCGCCGCTTTCACCGATCATAATACGGTGAGTCAGAATTTCGCCATGCCTAGGGACCATGCGCTTATCCTCATGCCCGGCATGGAATGGACGACGAACTTCGGACATGCCAACTTCATTGGCGTGGCTGAGCCCATCGCGGATTTCCGCGCGTTATCCTCCGAAGAAGCGTATGCCAAGCTTAGGGAAGCTAAGCGCTCAGGCGCAAGCGTCGTGCTCAATCATCCGCATTGTCCGTCCTGTCCTTGGGAATGGGGCTTCGATGTGGAGCACGATTGGGTGGAAATATGGAACGGGCCTTGGCGGGAAGGCAATCAGCGTACGCTCGACTGGTGGCATATGCAGCTTTGCGGCGGCAGGAGGCTTGTAGCGGTTGGCGGAAGCGATGTGCACCGTCCGCATCCATACGTCAAACACGCGATGCCGACGACGTGGGTCTACAGCCAGGAAATGACCGCAAGAGCAATCCGGGAGGGCATCGACCAGGGTCATGTCGCGATCAGCTTCTCGCCGGAAGGACCGACAATCGAATTGGCTTGCGATGGGGCTATGATAGGCGATACTGTCCATATCGAGGCTCCCGAGGCGAAGGATGCCGTATTGTCGGTGAAAGGTCTGAAACGAGGCGACCGAATTACTCTCATCAGCTCGCTGGACGAGGCGGGCTGGATCTACGAACAATCCGACGGCACGTTCACGCATAACTGGCATCCGAGATCCGACGCCTTGTTCTACCGGGCCGAGGTGTGGCGACGCTTCGACGAAGCTGACGGCCCGCTTCTTGCCGCCATAAGCAATCCCATTTATATTAGCGCCGGCTAACGCTTAGGAAAGACAAAAAAACCTTGCATCGTTTCTGCAAGGTTTTTGTCTATGGGGACCCATGTAATCAACGGATAATCGTTCTAAGATTCCGCGAATACGAGATCGTAGAGATGCTGCCAGGTTGCCCAGTCGAACACTTCGTCCTTAGGGGACTTGCCCATAATGACGTATCCGACGTACAAGCCTGCCGCCAGCATAACCACCATGACAACGGGAACGATGCTCTTGCGGAACAGCCAGAACGATACGGTTGCCCACTTGGGGTACTCGCGCTCCTCGTCTTCTTCGTCGATCTCCGGGGCTTGGCCGGGTTCTTCGGGCTCTTCGTGTTTCTTCTCGAACGTAAGCTTGGCTGTCTTGCCGGGCACTTCCTTCGCCTTGGCAGCCGCATTCCCGGAGGGGGTGCCGCCGTGACGCTCCATGCGGGACAAGCCGCTGCCCGCGGATCTCAGCTCGGCCGTTGCTCCGCCGGCTCTGACCCCGCTTGCGGGCCTGCTTTCCAATTCGGTACGGCTCGAATCCCTTCGATCGTCGACCATGCTATCACCTTCATTCCATCCTACGCGCGCATCGTGTTTGCAATACCCATCATCGTATCGCTGGACGATAACGCTCTTGCTGCCAATTGATAAGCGCGCTGGACATTGATTAGCTCCGTCATCTCGTCAGTCAGTTGTACATTCGACTGCTCTAAGTAGCCTTGACGCAGAGCGATCCGATTATCCATCGTCGGCACAATCTCTTGCACGACGTCGTCGACGTTAATGCCGGCCGCGATCGCGAACAAATTGTCCGCTACCGCCGTAAGCGCGGCAGGGCGGGAAGCTTGCAGCAGCTTGATGCTGCCCAAAGCGATCGTATCTCCGGGGGAAACGCCGAGCACCGTGCCGTCCGCATCCACGCGCATGCTGTAGCCTTCCGGCACTACGATGTTGCCCTCCACGAAACCGCCGTTGCCGTCCGGCACGATGGCCACGACAGGATAACCGTCTTCCGTTGCCAAAATCGTATCACCGTTTGCCCGCATCGTCAACTGAAAGGCTCCGTTGCGCGTATAAGCGCGGTTGCCCGCGCCGTCCACCTCGACCTCGAACAGGGCGCTGCCCTCGATCGCGAGGTCGGATGGATTCTCCGTCGACTTAAGCGGCCCTTGGGACAGGTTGGGCTGAATCAGGTTCACCCTGGCTCCCCAGCCCTGATTGTAGTCAAGAGGAGTCAATCGGCCTGGCAGGCCCATGGAATCGGCCTGGCTCTTCATGTTCGTCAGCAGATCCTCGAAAGACGCTTCCTTCTTCTTGTAGCCGACCGTATTCACGTTGGCGATGTTGTCCGAGAGCAGGTCCAGCTTCTGCTGGAGCGCGTTCATCGATACCATCGCGTTAATCATCGAAGCGTTCATGCCGCGTCAGTCCCCCTTAGCTTCTTAGTCATTAGACGCGGCCAATCTCGTTCGCCGCCTTCTGCAAGCTCTGATCGTAGAATTGAATCACCTTTTGATTCGCTTCGTAAGCCCGGAGCGCGGACATCAGGTCCACCGAGGCCTGCGCCGCGTCGACGTTGGATCGCTCCACGAAGCCTTGTCTGACCTCGATTCGCTCTCCGGCGGCAATAGCTCTAACTTCTCCCTCGTCGTCCTTGAAGCGGAAGTTGCCGTTGCCCTCGCGGACCAGATCGTTCGGGTTCTCGATCCGGGAGATCAGCATCTGCACGCCGATATCATTGCCTGCCGCGTCGATAAACCGCTGGTCCTGCGTCAGCACCAGACTGTCGAGGCTTACGCCTTGCGGCAGCGTGATCGGCTGGCCGTTCGTGCCGAGCACAAACGATCCGTCGCCCGTCATCAGGAAGCCGTCTCCCGTTACCGTGAACTTGCCGCCGCGCGTATAGCGCACTTCTCCGCTTGGATCCTGCACCGTAAAGAACGCTTGCGGCTGGAAGACCACCTCGCCGTCCTCCGATACCGACTTGCCGGATGCGTCGAACGCGATTCCGTCCACTTCGATGTTGGAAATAAGCGCGAAGTCGGAAGCCTGGTTCGTCTGCGTCAGGTCGCCTTGCAGATGGATCGAGAGAGCCTCCTCCGCAAAGACCGAGCTTGTCCAGCGTCCGATCTCCGTGCGGTCGGCGTTCTCGATCCCCGTCATCTTAAGAAGCATCTCCGGGAATGAACGCGTCACGGCGTTCGTCTGTTTGTATCCCGGCGTATTGATATTGGAAATATTGTTCGTTACCGTATCGTGTCGGCGCTGCTGCGCGATCATGCCCGACGCTGCCGTATATAGACCTCTTAGCACGGTATTCCTCCTCGGATCTGCCGTTTATCTGAATTGTTCTTCTATATATATCGGCCCGTCGGCGGCACCGTTGAATAGCCGGACATGGGACCAAAGTCTTAAGTTCCGCCTCGGCGCGCCCCCCTAAGGCGCCCTACCCGCGGAACGCTCGGCTCGTCATCCGCAAGCCCGCGTCGCGTGCGGCAATTTCTCCGCTCACTTCCTCAGCTTGTCCAAGTTATCGAGCAGAATGCCCGTCCCCTTGACGACGCAATGCATCGGGTTCTCGGCGATCAGCACGGGCACCTTAAGCTCGTCCGCCAGCAAGGCGTCGATGCCGCCGAGCAGCGCGCCGCCGCCCGTCAGAATGACGCCGCGGTCGATAATGTCCGCCGACAGCTCCGGAGGCGTCTGCTCCAGCACGTATTTCGCCGAAGCGACGATCTGCATGACGGAATCCCTTAGCGCCTCCCGCACCTCGCCAGAACGGATCGTCACGGTCAGCGGCAAGCCGGACACCATGTCGCGGCCGCGAATATCGATCTCTTCGTTTCTGTCCGCTTCGTACACGGTGCCGATCTTGATCTTGATATCCTCGCTAGTCCGCTCTCCGATCAGGAGCTTGTACTTATTCTTGATGTACCTCATGATGGCGTCGTCGAACTTGTCGCCCGCCACCTTGATGGAGGATGCCGTCACGATATCGCCCATGGACAGCACCGCGATGTCCGTGGTCCCCCCGCCGATATCCACGACCATGTTGCCGCTAGGCTGGAAGATGTCCATGCCGGCCCCGATGGCCGCCGCTTTAGGCTCCTCTTCCAGGTATACTTCCTTGGCGCCGCTGCGCTCCGCGGCTTCCCGGATCGCCTTCTGCTCGACCGACGTGATATTCGTCGGCGCGCAGATCAAAATCCGGGGACGGCTGAACCACTTGCGGCCGTCGACCCGGTCAATAAACGCTTTCAGCATAATCTCCGTAATCTCGAAGTCGGCGATGACGCCGTCCCGCAGCGGACGGATCGCCACGATGTTGCCGGGCGTTCTTCCGACCATGCGGTGCGCGTCCTCGCCGACTGCAAGCACCCTCTTCGTATCGCTTTCGATCGCCACGACCGAAGGCTCGTCAAGCACAATGCCTCTTCCTTTGACATGAATGGATACGTTAGCCGTCCCCAGATCAATACCGATATCCTTGCTCAGCATAAGGCGTAAGTCCCCCAACCAATAATTTGTACGCAGGCGTTCCATTTGGTTTCCCCCACAGGGAAAAACCCCTAACGTATATTATTCGTCAAAATAGACCAAAATCCTCTATATGCCGAGCAAAAATTAAACCTTTCCGGGCAGAATTCCTAAGCCTTTCCCGCCGCGAGCACCTCGCGCTTCTTGCTGCTGGTTTTCTTGTATTTGATCTTGGTCGCTTCCCCTCCTCTAAGATGCCTGATGGACTTGTGATACTCGAGAATGTGCTTCACCTGGTCGGCCAGGTCCGGGTTAATTTCGGGCAACCGTTCGGTCAAATCCTTATGCACCGTACTCTTGGATACGCCGAACTCTTTTGCGATCGTCCGCACTGTATGTTTCGTTTCCACGATGCTGCGGCCTATTTTAATGGTTCGCTCTTTGATGTAATCGTGCACGTTCCCGCCTCCCTACTCGAGATAGTTTGGTACATTATATGAGTGGAGTGGGTATATATTCGTTATGTCCGAGGGTGACAAGCCCGGAAAGTGAATATTTTTGCAAAAAAAGAAGCAGGCCAGGGATAAATCCCTTGCCTGCCGTGCTTTCCGGGAGACTTTCGTCCTAGGCTGAATTACTCGGCGATGTAATCCTTCGGATTAATCGGCGAACCGTTCAGACGCGTCTCGAAGTGGAGATGGATGCCTTGGTCGCGTTCCAGGTCGCTCCGGCCTGCTTTCGCGATGACCGTGTTCTGCTCGACCTCGTCGCCTTCTTCGACTTGCACGTCCGTCACGCTTTGGTACACCGTAACCAGACCGCCGCCATGGTCGATTTCCACGATTTTGCCGTTGGTCGGGTGCTGAGTCACTTTCGTCACCTTGCCGGACAATGCGGCCATTACGTCGAACGCGGCGCCGTTCGGATCGACGAAGTCGATTCCGGTATGCGGCGTGAACGTCGAGTCGTACTGGATAAGCGCCGCTTCCTTCTCGGCCTCGCTCGCGTTCTCGTCATAATAAAGCGTCTCTTTGTGGAGCGCGGCGGCGTCGGCTACCGGCCATTGCATTTTCTCGCCGCTTGCGATTACGTCGACGACTTCCTCGCCATTGCTTGGAACCTCTTCGTTACCTTGCGAAACTTCAGTGCCGGCGTCCGGACCCATTGTGGCTTGGTCCTCGGTCGAGCCCTGATAGATCCACATTAGAGTAACGATAATTGCTGCCGCAGCCATGAAGATCGCTGGAGAAACCCATCGCTTTGCGAAAAGCTTCCTCAGTCCGCTGCTAGAGTTTGCGGCAGACGCGCCTCCCAGATTATTTTTGGGAGTTTCTTGCTTGTTTTTGTTCTGATTTTGTTCATTCATTTGCTATCACCTCACTAGCCATTGTTGCCAGATCTACTAGGTTTATACGTGAGGTATAGCTTTTTTTGAGAGTTTACCTTGCTGGTAGCTTCGAAGCTTGCTCGACCTTCGTTCCGGTATAGTAATGCAGCAGAATATCCGTCGCGCTCCCGCCTTCCTTGGCCAGCCCGTTCGCGCCCCATTGGCTCATGCCGACGCCGTGACCGAGTCCATAGGTCGTAAAAGTGATCGAGCCTTTGCCAATCTTCCAACCGAACTCGGAGGAAGCTAGACCGAGACGCTCTCTCACTTCTCTGCCGGTGAAGGTTTTGCCGTTAATGCTGAGGGACTTGATGCGGTTGCCGTCCGTCCTTGCCGTCACTTTCATAGAAGGCTTCTTGGCGCTGGCGGCCTTGCCCGATAGACCCATCGCGGAGTAGAAACGAGAGACTTTAAAGGTCGCCTGCTGCTCGTAGCGCGGAGACAGCTCCTTGTCCCACGGACTGTCCACGCTGCGCAAGTAGGGAAGCGCGAGCGCCCAATACTCCTCGGAATTTTCCGTAAACCCGTTGCTCGTCGAGAAAAAGGCCGCTTCGATCGGCTCGCCCTCATAGGTAACGACCAGTCCCTTGGTTTCCCGTACTGCCTGCTCCAGCTTCGCCAGATTGGCTTCCTTCTCTTCCCCCGACCATCGGCCCGCCAATTCCTTTTTGGAAACGTACACCTGATGCCGAACCGTATCGCCGACATCCGCGCCCCGGCTCGCCAGCTCGTTATCGCCCGACACCAGCCTCCGCACGATATACGTCCGCGCCGCGATGGCTTGCGCCTTCAGCGCCTCCAGCTCGAAGTCGATCGGCATCTCCCCCGCCAGCACGCCCATGACATAGGTCTCGATGGGCACCTTCTCGACCCTGCCGCTGTCGCTAAGATAGACCCGAACGTTCACGCCCTCGAGCGCGCTTGGGTTAGCGGCGGTCGCCGCCGCTTGCGACGCAGCGCCGCTATTGCCGGTGCCGCCCGCCGCTCCGGTTGCCGCAACCCCGTTGCCGATCGCGGCCTCCGGCTGCTTCTCCGCGGCGGCGGCCTCGCCGCCTCCCGACTTCGCCGGCGCTTCGGCGCCCGAAGGCTTGTCAGCCTTGTCCGCTCCGGAAACCGGGCCCCGCTCGTCGCCGCTTATATGATGGGACTCCGGCAACGCTTGTCCGGCCCCCCCGTTTTCGTTTTTGCCGGGATGATCGGCCATGAGAGAATCCGTCGCTGCGGTCAAACGACCGGCCTCTTGGGCGCTCTCCGGTCCGTTCATCCTCGCCTCCGCCGCCGGCTTGGCGGCTTCCCCGCCGTTTGCGCTCGCTTCCGCCAGGAACAGCCGCATTCCGAATACGACGCAGCCCAGCGCGACTCCCACCCCGAATACGTACCACCATTGCTTGCCGCCCGGAAGCCCGGGACGGCCTAGCCCCGCGAACCTTCCGTACCTGCTTTGCCAACCTATTATTTTGATGCCCTCCAACGCTCCTTTCCGTATCGGCTGCGCAGCCCTCCCCATTGTCAAGCGGATGAGAGAGTGACTCTCCGCCCCGCCCGTACTCCATTCTATGAGCCCGTTTGGTAGGGTAGAATCAAAATGAATTATCTTTCATCTTTCTCTATGACCGCTTCAACCAGCTACTAGAAGCTGGTCCTAAGCCCAAGTCGCAAAGGATTTACGGGCACATTTAAGCGCCGATAGGGAGAGCGAGAGAGTTGCTTCCGGGGCAAAAAGAAAGAGAAGACGCCCCGCTACCTAGCGGAGCGCCTTCTCGTATTCGATAGGAATGTCGTCAATCATGCCTCAGCGCCTCGACCGGCTTCAAGCCCGCCGCTTTATAGGCGGGGAACAGGCCGAATACGATGCCGACGCATGCCGAAAACAGGAAGGCATACGCCGCCATATCCGAAGAAACGGCGGTAGGCGAGTCCATGGCTTGCTCGATCACGAAGGACGCCGCGTATCCGAGCCCGACGCCGAGCGCTCCGCCAAGCGCGCTGATCGACATGGATTCGATCAGGAACTGAAGCATGACGTCGCGACGCTTCGCTCCGAGCGACTTGCGAATGCCGATCTCGCGCGTGCGCTCCGTCACGGACACGAGCATGATGTTCATGATGCCGATGCCCCCGACGACCAGCGAAATCGCGGCGACGCCGACCAGCATGGTGTTCATCGTTTCGTTGACGGCGTTCAGCGTATCCATCGCGTCCTGCTGGTTAAAGACGCGATAGCTGTCCGCGTCGCCGCGGAACAGCTCCGTCAGCTTGCTTTCCAGCTTTGCCGTCACGGCATCCATAACGTCCATGTCCGTCGTCTGGAGGTACACCGATCGGACGCCCTCGCTATTGAAGATGCGCTGCGCCACGGACAGCGGGATGAGCAGCTTCTCGTCGTTCGACCCGGCGAGTGAGCTGCCTTTGGGCTCCAACAGCCCGACAATGGTAAAACGCGTACCGTTGATCAGGACGATTTGGCCCAGCGGATCGTCGTTGCCGAACAAGTCGTCCGCCGTCGTGACGCCGATCAGCGCCACTCTGGTTTTGTTCCGCTCGTCCATGGCCGTTATATAACGTCCGCTCTGCACGCTGAAGTCCTGCACGAGCTCGTACTCCGGCGTAATGCCGTCCACGGTGACGTTCGCGCTGGTTTTGCCGTATTTGGCCGACGCCGAGGAGCTGACGACCGGGGATACGCCCGCCACGCCCTCGATATCGGCGAGCGCCAGCGCTTCGTCCTTGGACAACGTCGTATCCGTCCCCCGCCCCGTAATCGTCACGGAGAGCATGTTGGTGCCGAGCGACGACACCTGCTCCTCCACCTGCCTCGATGACCCTTCGCCCATCGCCACCAGTGCGATAACGGTCGCGACCCCGATTAGTATGCCTAGCATGGACAATATCGTCCTAAGCTTGTTCGACAGGATGCTGGAGAACGCCATCCGGAAGCCTTGAGACAGCTTCATGCTTCGCTCCCCCTTCCTCTACCGTTTTCTCTTCGGTCAGGAAGCCATCTCTCATGACGACGGTGCGGGATGCCCGCTTCGCCACTTCCTTGTCGTGCGTGATCAGAACGATCGTATGACCTTCCGCGTTCAACTGATCGATAAGCGCGAACACCTCTTGGCCGGTTCTGGTGTCGAGCGCGCCCGTCGGCTCGTCGGCGAGCAGAATCGGCGGATGGCCGGCTAGCGCCCGCGCGATCGCGACGCGCTGCTGCTGGCCGCCTGACAGCTCGCTCGGCTTATGGAATATGCGATCCGCCAGGCCAACCTGCCGCAGCGCCGTGCTCGAGCGCTCGCGGCGCTCCTTGGACGACATGCCGCGATAGACGAGCGGCAGCTCCACGTTCTCCGCCGCCGAGAGCCTCGGCAGCAGATGGAACGATTGGAAGATGAACCCGATCTTCTGGTTGCGGATGCTCGCCAGCTTGTTGTCGCTGAGCCCCTTCACCTCTGTACCGTCCAGCTTGTAGCTGCCCTCCGTCGGCGTATCCAGGCAGCCGATCACGTTCATAAGCGTCGACTTGCCGGAGCCGGAGGGACCGACGATCGCCACGAATTCGCCGGACATGACCTGCAGCGACACATCGTTCAGCACCTGCACCTTCTCCCGGCCCATGACGTAGCTTTTGGACAGCGCCCGGATGTCGATGAGGGGCTGCTTGCTTCCGCCCGTCATCGGGCACCGCCGCCCTGCATCATGGAGCCTCGCGTGCCGCCTTGACCTTGGCCTAGGCCGCCTCCTCCGAAGCCGCCGCCCCCGAAGTTTCCGCCACCAAAACCGCCCATGCCTCCTGGGAACATCATCTCCGTCTGGGCGCCCGCGCCCGTCCCGACGGTTCCCTGCGGCAACGGCACAAGCACCGTATCTCCTTCGGACAACCCCGAGACGATCTCGACGTACGTCTCGTCGCTGATGCCGACGGTCACTTCCTTCAGCTGGCCGCCCAGTCCCAGCCTCTCTGCCATCGCGTTCATCCGGTCGTCGCCGGATCCGGCCATCGCGCCGCCCTGGCCTCTGCCGCCCGTCGCCCCTTGGCCGGAGCCGTCGGACGGGCCTTCGCCGGAGGCTTGACCCTGTCCCTCTGCCTCTGCGGAGCTCTGCGACTCAGGTTGCGAGGCTTGCTGCCCCTGAGCTCCCGTACCGTCCCCGGATGGCGCTTGACCTTCGGGGCGTGCCGGCCGTCCTCCTTGGCCGCCCGTTGTCCCGGCGCCGGCCATGCCTGCTCCGCCCATCGCCCCGCCCTGGCCCCTGCCGCCCATAGTCCCGGCACCGGTCCCGCCCGCTCCGCCCGTTCCCGGACGCTGCCCGGACGCCGCTTCGTTACCGACCTGCTGTTGCCCGGTCGCGTCGGCGCCCGTACCGCCTTCGCCCGGCACGCGCACGTACGTTTTGCCCATCAGCTCCACGACGGCATCGACGGGAACCACGACCACATCCTCGCGGGAAGAAATGACCATATCGGCTTGCCCGGACATCCCCGCCAGCACGCCTTCCGTCTCCGCGAGCGCAATGGCGACCTCGTATGCCGCGACGCCGCCGGATACGGAGCCTTCCTGCGCCAGCTCGATGATTTCTCCGGTGAATGTCTGGTCCGGATATGCGCTAAGATGCACCTCAGCCGTTTGTCCCACGCCGATCTGGGGCATGTCCAGCTCGTCGACCTGCACGTTGAAGGTAAGCGATTCGTAATTTACGATTTCCGCAATTACCGAATTGGCTTGGACCGTATCGCCCGCGGATAAGTCCCCCGCCGTAACAACGCCGTCAATAGAGGCCTTCACCTCCAGCTTCTCCGCCTGCTGCTCGCGCAGCTCCGACAACTCCTTGTCGTTTGTCGCCATCTCCAGCTTGAGCATTTCGATGTTAAGCTCAATCGACGCCAGCGAGGAGGCATCCGTCTCCGCCGAAGAAGCCGCTTCTTTATATTGCTTCTCGTATTGGTCCATCTGAAGCTGCTGTTTTTTGATGTTTAGCGTAAGCTGGTCGATCTGGCCGCCGACATCCTCCTGCTCGAAAACCGCCAGCACCTGTCCCGCCTTCACCTTATCGCCTACCTTGAAGCCGACCTCCGCGATCGTCCCGTTCTGGCCCGCCTGAACCGTCTCTTTGGTATCCGCGGCCACCGAGCCAGAGCCGCTCACCTTGACGACGATATCTCCCCTGGTTGCCCTCGCAGAGAGAGAAGCCGCTTCGGCAGCCTCCGCCGCCGGCTTTTGGCCGCTCCAGTAATAATAACCGCCGGTGCCCGCCGCCGCGGCGATCAGCACGACCCCGACGCCGATCATCCACTTCTTCATGTCCACTCCACCTTCCGACTTTCGGTATCAAGAGGGACTATAGCATGGGTTCATGAACGGTATATGAACGTGAAGAAGTCGAATTCCGTGGGGCGCGCCTCCTATTTTCAGCTTCCTTTCATATTAGGTTCAGCTTCGCCTAAGCTTGTTCATGTACGCTCGGGATATACGGCAAGCACTAGATCGGAGGGTACCCGCATGCCAAAAATCGTAGTCGTCGACGATGATCCCCACATCCGCGAATTAATCGCGCTTTTCCTGCGCAGGGATGGCCATCTTGTGCTCGAAGCGGCGGATGGCGTCGAAGCGCTGGAGCAGCTGGAATCGGTTCGTCCGGATCTGGCCATCATCGATATTATGATGCCGCGGATGGACGGGTGGACGCTGTGCTCCGCCATAAGCGGGGCTTACGACATCCCGCTTCTGCTGCTGACGGCGAAGGGCGAGACGGTACATAAAGTGAGAGGATTGGAGCTTGGCGCAGATGATTACATGGTCAAACCGTTCGATCCGCACGAGCTGCAAGCCCGCGTGAAGGCGCTGCTCAGGCGCTACCGGATTACCGCCGCGCAGAACGTGGAGCTGGGCTGCATCAGCATGAATTATGCCGACTTCCGCATTTGCTCGGACGGCGTTTCTTTATCCTTGCCGCCCAAGGAATTCGAGCTTCTGTTCAAGCTGGCCAGCTACCCCGGCAAAACCTTCTCCCGGGAGGATCTCATCACGCAGCTTTGGGGAGTGGACTACGAGGGTGACGAGCGAACGGTGGACGTCCATATCAAAAGGCTTCGCAACCGCTTCCCCGAGCAACGCTTCGGCTTTCGCATCGAGACGGTGCGCGGGCTCGGCTATCGGCTGGAGACCGCGGGATGACGCGCAGCCTGTACGTCCGGATCGTCGCGACGTTTCTATTAGTCGTCGTCTTGAGCATCGGGCTTGCCTTTCTGCTCGCGAATCAAATGTTCAAGCAGTCGCGCGGCTCGCTGCAGCAAAATTACGGCGACGCCTTCGAGCGGATCCGGCAGTTGCATAACGTCGCGGAGCCTTCCTCGCTTCCACGCTTCCTCGAAGAGATCGCGGACATCGAGGAGATGTCCATCCTGGCCATTAATACAAAGGGCGAACGCATCTCGGTCGGCGAACAGGCCGAGGAGCTCCGGAAGCGCGTCGAGGGACTGCGGTCGTCACGGCCGTCGCGGCCTTCGCCGGAAGGCGGCTCCATGAGCGGCGGCGGCGCTTTGCCAGAATTGCTGACTGACGACGTGAAGGACAACGCGGTGAGCGATCTAAACGAAGGACGGGCTGCGGAAGAGGCGAATGAATCCGACTCGAATGGCAGCGAAGAGGACGGCTCCACTGGAGCGGCTGACGTGCAAGGCGGGGACTCGGAAACGGCTATAGCTGAGAGCGAGACTGACGTACAGACAGAGGCTTCCGGGACGGCCCGAGCTGAAAGCATGGCAGACCGTCCTTGGGGGTTCCGCCCGCTTCTGCCGCCGCACGCTCCGTCGCTTGGCGAGTCGATCGGCAGGCTGGTAACGCTGGACGGCGAGCAATGGTCGTTGTTTCTGCAGCATAACCGCTACCCGCGCAATAGCAATTTTATCGTGACGGCCTCTACTTTACTGCTAACGCTGCTGTTGATCGGTTCCATTCTCATTCTGTTCGCCGCCCGTTTTCTCGTCCGCCCCATCAAGACGATCAATGACGCCGCCCTGCGGATGTCCGGGGGCAACTTTAGCGTCAGGCTGCCCGTCAAGCGGCGGGACGAGCTCGGCATATTGGCGCACAGCATGAATACGATGGCCGACGGCTTATCTCGCATCGAAACGATGCGCCAGGATTTTGTCGCCAATGTCTCCCATGAGATCCAGTCGCCGCTGACATCGATTCACGGCTTTGCGGAGGCGTTGCGTTCGGTCGACGTTACGGAAGAGGAGAGGAAGCGCTACGTCGGCATCATTCAGCAGGAGAGCAGCCGGTTGTCGAAGCTCAGCGAGAATCTGCTCAAGCTGTCGGCGCTCGATGCCGAGCAGCATCCGTACCGCCCGCTGCCGTATCGGCTGGACCGCCAGCTGCGGGAAGCGACTCTCGCCTGCGAACCGGCCTGGCGGGGCAAGCCGCTTCGGGTGGAGCTGTACGCGGAGGAGCTCTCGCTTGTAGGGGACGCTGAGCTATTGAACGTTGTCTGGACCAATTTGCTGACGAACAGCATAAAGTTTACGCCGGCCGGCGGCTCGATCGCGATTGGCGCCGCCGCCGTGGACGAATATATTTCCGTTACCGTGCAGGATACAGGTCCCGGAATTCCGCCCGAAGCGCGCGAGCGAATATTCGAGCGTTTCTACAAAGCCGATCCGTCCCGCGACCGAAACATCGGCGGAAGCGGCCTCGGCCTTGCCATCGCCCGCAAGATCGTCGAGCTTCACGGCGGGACGATCGAGCTCCGGCAAGAGCAGACCGCCGATGTGCATAACAGCGATCAAGGCGCCTGCTTCGTCGTCAGGCTGCCCCGGGCCGCAACGCCATAGCGAAAGAGTAATGACCTCGTGTTGCTTAGCGCCGCGAGGGCTTGCAGCAGAATGTCCGGGAGGAGACGAGTTTGGTTGGTCTGTCGCGCTTGCCCACGCAGGAGGGTGACCTTGAAGTCATGGGGAATTCAAGAATAGGTGCAATTGACGCGAATGTTGACGCAAATCGCCGCAAAAGACAACACCCCGACGTGCCAAAAAGCCTGCCCCCTCGGGACAGGCTTCGGACAATTTGAACAACAACTTAATGGTCGCTTGCGTTCTTTCGTATTCCTCAATATCTACAAGCACATACCGGCCTCGCCCATTCTTGGTTAAAAAGACAGGTTCATCCACGGCAATATCGCGAAGGACCTCATTATAATTCCTCCGATTAGATACGGGCTTGATGTTGATTTGTCATTCGTTTGATGACTTCACGTAAATTTCGTACGCCCAAGGCGCGAGATCCACGGCATGCTCCGCGCCGAGCGACGCGGCCGAGCCGTCGCTCGCCGCGAGGTAGCCGCCCGCCGCGCCGCCTAGCGTCACGGTGGACGCCACTGGCTCGGCGGACAAGTTCATGACGACGACGACCGTGTTGTCGTCCTTCGTCCGCTCGAAAGCGAGCAGCCTATCGTCGCCTACCGCAAGCGAAACGTACGGTCCGCCCGCGCTGCCGTTCCAGAGCGCGGGATTGTCATGCTTCAGGCGGACAAGCTCCTGGTAGAAGGTCTGCATAGGCAAGTCGTCCCAGACGATCTCGTCCTTGTCGAAGAACAGCAGCCGCTTATTCAAGCCCGCCTCTTGGCCGGAGTAGATCAAAGGCATGCCCGGCAGCGTGAAGGTGAGCGCCGCCATGGTCTTGACCGCGTCTCCCAGCCGCTCGTTCTCCGTGCCGACCCACGAATTTTCGTCATGGTTGGACGTAAAGTTGAGCGGATAGGTCCCTGCCGGATAGGTTTTGGCCAGCCGCTCCGCGTACAGCTTCACCTGCTCGGCGTTGCCGATTCCCTTGGCCACGCGGTTCAGCACGTTGTACAGCTGCCAGCCGTAGTTCGCGTGGAACGCGTTCTTCAGCAGACCGATCTGCTGATCGTCCTCCGCCAGCATGAACACCGGCTTTACCTTAAACAGCTCGGCGCGCGCCCGCTCCCAGAACGGCGTGGGCACGCCGCCCGCGTAATCCGCGCGATACCCGTCGACGTCGAATTCGCGCACCCAGTAGGTCATCGCGTCGATCATCGCCGTCTGAACGTCCTCGTTCGCGTAATCGAGATCCGCCACGTCGGTCCAATTCGTGCCCGGAGGCTGCACGATGTTGCCCGCTTCGTCCGTCGTGTACCAGCCCTCGTTCGCAAGCCAGGCGTTGTCCCAGCCCGTGTGGTTCGCGACCAGATCCAGCAGCACCTTGAAGCCCATCTCATGCGCCTTGTCGACCAACGAGCGAAAGTCCTCCTCCGTGCCGAACTCCGGATTGACCGCCTTAAAATCGTCCACCGCATAATAGGAGCCTAATCCGCCGTTTCGTTTCGTTCGCGAAATAGGATGAATAGGCATCAGCCACAAAATGTCGACGCCCATTTCCTTCAGACGCGGCAAATGCTCCTCGAACGCTTGAAACGTGCCTTCCTTCGTATATTGGCGCACATTCACCTCGTACATGACGGCGCTGGCCGCCCACTCCGGCATTCCGGCGCTTTGCGGCTGCTCTACGGAAGCCGATGCCGGCTCCGCTTCCACGGTCTCCCGCGCTCCTCCGCCGCCCGACGTGCAAGCCGTCAACCCCACGAGGGACGCGATCAGCGGAATGGCGACCATTCGTCTCGCTCCCCTTATCATGACTTATCACTCCTTAGCCCTTTACCGAGCCCAGCGTAATCCCTTTGACAAAATATTTCTGTAAGAACGGATAGATGACCAGCAGCGGCAGCATCGAAATGAAAATTTTGGCCGCGTTCAGCGTTTGGTTGGACAGCAAGGACATGCGCTTGACCGTCTCCGCGTCCATCTTGGTTGGGTCGATCACGACCGCCACCTGCTTAATGTACGATTGCAGCGGATACATGTCCGATTTGTTCATCAGCACCAGCGCCTGGAAAAATTCGTTCCAATGATAGACGATCGTAAACACGAGAATCGTCGCCAGCACCGGCACCGACAGCGGCAGGCAGATGCTGAACAGAATGCGCCATGGTCCGGCACCGTCGATCAGCGCCGATTCTTCCATTTCCTTAGGCATATTGCGCAAATAGTTCATGACGAGAATAACGTTGAAGACGGGAAGACCCCCGCCAAGCACCAGACCCCAAATATTGTTGATCATGCCGAGCGATTGCATCGTCAAATACCACGGTACAAGACCGCCGTTAAACAGCATGGCGAACACAAGCAGCCACATAAAGACGTTTCGCGGCTTAAACTCTTTGGACGTCTTGGACAGCGGGTACGACATCAGCAGGACGACGAAAAACGAGATGCCCGCGCCGAGCACAACCCTTTGCACCGAAATCCAGGCGGACCTGAAGAACTGCGTGTCTTCCATGATTTTGGCGTATGAGCCCATATTGAAGCCTTTGGGCCACAAAAACACATGCCCTCCCGCCGCGGCCGCCTTATCGCTCAGAGAGATGGACAAGGTATACCAGACCGGGGCAAGGCACAGCAGCATAATAACGATAAGCAATACAAGATTCAGTCCGTTAAACAATCGCGACGCAATTGATCGTTCGGTTATCATGGCAATCCGCTCCTGTCTCTCTGGCTAGAAAATCCGATAATTGGCGAACCGGTAAGCAAGCGTATACGATACGGTAATCAATACTAGACCGACAACCGATTTGAGCAAGCCGACCGCCGTCGCGAGTCCATGCTGGAAGTCGATCAGACCGGCACGGTATACCCAGGTATCCACGATGTCGCCCGTCGAGTACACGGACGGATTGTACATGGTGAAGATTTGGTCGAAGCCCGCGTTCAAAATATTGCCGAGACTCAGCGTGGCCAATAAAGCCGCGACGGGCAGAATGCTCGGAATCGTGATTTTGATCAGCCGCTGCCACTGCGACGCGCCGTCGATCGCCGCGGCTTCGTACATCTCCGGGTTGATCGACGTCAGCGCGGCGAAGAAGATGATGGCGTTAAAGCCGAACTCCTTCCAAATATCACTGCCGATGACGAGCGCCGGGAACGCGTCCGCGTTCGCGAAGAACAGAATAGGCTCCGCGCCCAGCGACGACAGGATCCCGTTAACCGGGCCGTTGTACGAGAAGATGTCCAGCATCATGCCGCCTACGATGACCCACGATAGGAAGTGCGGCAGATAGACCACTGTCTGCACCGTGCGCGTAAACAGCCGGTTCTTGACCTCGTTGAGCATCAGCGCGAAGACGAGCGGCACGATCAGGTTGCCTATCATCTTGGAGAAGGCGATGACGACCGTATTGCGGAAAATGATTTTGCTATCGTCAAGCTCGAACATGTACTTGAAGTTCTCCAGCCCGACCCATGGCGAACGCCACAGGCCGAGTCCGGGATTAAATTCTTTAAATGCCGCCACTACGCCGTACATGGGGTAAAGGTTGAAGAAGATCAACCATAAGAGCCCGGGCAGCAGCATGAGGTAGAAATGTTTGGCAAAGCTTTTCGGTATCACTCTCTCCACTCCTTGCTTAGAAGATCAAGACGAGCGATTGCCCGCCCGTCTTGATGGTTTCTTTCTATTTAAGCGCGTTGACTTCTTCCGTAATTTTGTCGCCGCCTTGCTCCGTCCACTTCGTCACGAACTCGTCGAACGCGCTCAGGTCCGCGCTGCCCATGATGATTTTCAGGAACGTTTCGTCTTCGAGCTTCTTGAGATTCGTCCAACGGGATTCCATCGTCTTGGTCTGGGCCGTCGCGATGCTTCGCACCCAGTTGATGTCCGCGTCGACGAACGTGGAGCCGCCGTTCAGATGCGCGTAGATGTGAGTGAAGAAGCCGGCATCCGTTTTTTGATCGAAGTACTGAATGTCATAGTTGTCGACAGGGTCCAGCTTGACGGCTTTCGCGTGCGTAGCCATCTCGTGCGCCCAGCCGTAGTTGATGTTGTCGATGTCTTCGAGCTTGATTTTGTCCGCCAGGAAATCGCGAAGCGCGTTAACCGCGTACTCCAACTGGTCGCCCGCTCCCAGAATCAAGAACAGAGGCACCTCTTGGGATGTCATTTCTTTGCCAGCCGTTAGCGTCTTGTACTCTTCGTCCTTGCCCCACTTGTGCAGCGTCATCATTTTGATGACCGCTTCCGGGTGCTTGGCGTTTTTGCTCACGACGATGTAGCTGCTGCCCGTCGCTTGGTTGGAGTTGAACTGGCCCGCGTCGTTAAGCGGAGCCGCGTACGGTCTCCAGTTCGCGTTGGCGTCGTTCGCGATGGAATCGCCGATGTTGTAGGCCGACCACCATGGACCGAAGAAGATGCCCGTTTGGCCGCTCGCCACGACCTCGGCCGTCGATTTGCGGATGCCCATCTCTTTGTCCAGGATGCCGCTTGCGTACCAATCTCTCATCATGGAGAGAGCTTTCTTCGTCTCTTCCGTCGTGGAGCCGTATACCGCATTGCCGTCCTTATCCTTCACCCAGATGCCAGGGTAAGCGTCGTTGCCGAAGAAGAGCGGCGAGAAGTTGTACCAGTGATCCGTCGAAGCCAGGAAGTTTGAGGATAGGGAGCCGCCTTGCTGCGTGCCGACGATGCCTACCGTGTTCTCTCCGCCCATCTTGTTGTCGATGAACGCCTTCGCGATCTTGCCGAGATCGTCCAGCGACTTCGGCGCCTCGAGACCAAGCTTGTCGAGCCAGTCCTTGCGGATCCATGTCATCGGAGCGGACGGGAGCGTCGTCTCCGGCAGCGCGTACAGCTTGCCGTCGAACGTTACGCCGTCGAGCAGGCCGGGGTTGGAATCGTACACCGATTTCAGCTCCGGGCTTGCGTATTTTTCGTAAACCTCGCTCAGATCGGCCAGTTGGTTAGCCTTCACCATTTGGCGAAGCTGCGTTTCGTTGACGACCATCGCGTCCGGCAGATCGTTGCTGGAAATCGCCAAGCTGACCTTCTGCTGATAGTCGTTGCCTTGCGCCGCTTCCCAGGCATGGCTGACGGCGATGTTGTATTTGTCCTTGAGCCAGCGGGTGTAGATGTTGTCTTCCGCCGTATCGCTGCCGTCGAACTTGTAGTTCGGGTCGATGGCGCGGCCGATGGACACTTCCGTCACTTGCTCGAACTTGGCGAACGGATCGATGACCTCTTCGACCGCGGGCGCGTTGGTCGCCTTGCCTCCGTCATTGGTTGGCGACGCCGATCCCGTGTTGCCGTTATTGCCTCCGTTGCCGCTGCATGCGCTCACGCTTGCGGTAACCAGGGCCATGGCGAGTACGGAGTAGATGGCTTTTTTCATGTGGATCCCCCTTAAATATCGTTCGTTGTCTTTCTTGCATTCTCAATATATCACGGCAGCTCCGGGACTCGGGATAGAGAGCGCTACGGAGTGGGGGTAGAACATTTGTCGTAAAATCCAGCCTCCGTTGTCCCCCTCGCCGAAAGCTGATGTTGCCTGGCAGGCCACGGGGGCACGAACGCAAAAATAGGGTGACATCTTTATGTTTTCTCCCTGTTGCAGGAAAAACCCAAAAAGTTGTCTACCCTATTCGCTAAAAAGAAGGCTCGCTCGCCGGAGCCCAAGCACGCATTGTCGTCTCCGCGCACCATTGTAGCTTAAATTTGTGCTTCATTCGCCACTTTGCCGCCCTCGACGCACCATTGTAGCTTAAATTTGTGCTTCATTCGTTCACTTTGCGCCTCGACACATCATTGTAGCTTAAGTTTGTGCTTCATTTGCCACTTTGCCGCCCTCGAAGCACCATTGTAGCTTAAATTTGTGCTTCATTCGCCACTTTGCCGCCCTCGACGCACCATTGTAGCTTAAATTTGTGCTTCATTCGTTCACTTTGCGCCTCGACACATCATTGTAGCTTAAGTTTGTGCTTCATTTGCCACTTTGCCGCCCTCGAAGCACCATTGTAGCTTAAATTTGCGCTTTATTCGCTCACCTCGGCGGGTCGACGCCACCTTCGTGCTGGCGTGCTCAGCCCTTGCTCCGCTGCGCCTCCGGCTGCTGGCGGTATTCGCTCGGCAGGACGCCGACGTGCTCCCGGAACAATCGGCTGAAATATTTTTCGTCGTTGTAGCCGATCTGCTCCGCGATCCACCCGATCGTTTTGTTCGTGCTGCGCAAATAGTCCTTCGCCCGCTCCATCCGGATATCGCGAACGTAGTCGGTATACGTCTGGCCAACGTATTGCTTGAAGCACTGGCTGAAGTAGCTGCCGCTCATGTTGACCATCGCCGCGATTTCCGCGGAGGAGATCGGCTCGCTAATATTTTGCTGGACGAGGCTCATCGCCTTGACGATGCTATTTTGAATCTCCTGCGAGAACAACGGCTTGGTGCCACCGCGTCTAATTCGGTCCCGCGCATCCTCCAACCACTCTTCGAATCGGTACCAGCCGGGGAAAAAATCCTCGATCGTAATCGGCTCCTCCAGAATCGCCTGATACAGCCGGTTCCACTCGTCCGTCAGCGAGTAGAAGATCCGGATCAGCCGCACCGGCGGCATTCGCAGCTCCTTCAGCTCGGCGAGCTGCGCCTGAAACGCGCCATCGTCGGAGATCCAGTCCGCCGCGGACCAGCGTTCCTTCAGTCTGTCGATGGGCGCCGCTCCCGCGTTCTCTCTTGCCCGCCACGACGCGGCATCCACTTCGGCGGGCGAGGCGCTTGGCCGGTAGTCGTAGAACAAGTCGCGTTTGCCATAAGCTCGAATGAGCCCCAGGACGGACCTGCGATCCATACCCCCCACTCCCGAGAAAAGGACGCAGGCTACGCGCGATCCCAATTGGTCGTTCGAAGCCGTCGGCTCCTGTCCGAACCAGATGCCCGGCTCCGCTTCCGTCGTCCCTGCCGGCAGCCATGCATCCGGATCCGGCTCTTCCGGATTGGGGCTTAACGAGTAATAGACATATAGCTCGTCTCCCGCAATCGCCCCAGAAGCAGACGGTTCGTCGCCCCCGCGCGACACCTCCTTGCGCTCCATCAAACGGACGACGCGCCCGAGCACCTCCTCGAACTGCTCTTGCTCCAGCTGGATCTTCGCGATATAGTCGATTGCGCCCAGCCTGAGCGCTTCCTGCACGTATTCAAAGTCCTGGTGCAGCGACAGCACCACGATCTGCACTTGCGGATATTTCTCCCTTACGATGCGCATAAGCTCGATACCGGACATGACCGGCATGGACAGATCCGTCATAAGCAGGTCGATGGGGTTCGACTCCATGAACTTGAGCGCGTTCTCGCCGTTATTCGCTTCGCCTACAATCTCCATGCCGAAGGCCATCCACGGCATCGAGGATGCCAGACCTTTGCGCACAAGCTTGTCGTCGTCGACGATCAATACTCGAATCATTGTTGTCCTCCTCCGTTTACTGGGGGTAATGGCGTTTCGGTCCGAAGCTTCAGGAATCCGGGCTGCGAGGCGACGGGCAATCGCAAAGTAACGACCGTTCCTTTCCCCACCTCGCTGCGGATGTTCAGCTTCGCCTCCTCGCCGTAGCTCGCTCTGAGGATCCGCTTGACGTATTTCATTCCGATGCCCATGCCGACCTTGTGCCTGTCCTCCGTATCCTCGTCGAGCAGCTGCTCGATCATTTCGGGACTCATTCCCGCTCCGTTGTCCTGTATCGTAATGAGCAAGCCGTCCTCCTGCAAGGCGATGCCGACATAGATATATCCGTCATCGCTGACGCCGTGGTAGAGGGCGTTCTCCACCATGGGCTGCAAGAGGAATCGAGGACTTGGCAGGACGAGGCTGTTCTCATCCACGTCGATATCCACGTCGAACTGGAAGTCGTACCGGATTTGCTGCAGCTGCAAATATTCCTTGAGCGCCTCGATTTCGTCGCCGATCGTGGAGGTTTCGCCCATTTTTCCCAGGTTGTAATACAGCAGCTTATTCAAGCTCAGCACCAGCTTGTCGATCTCCTTCTGGCCGTTCATGAGCGCCAGCCAGTGAACCGTATCGAGCGTATTCATCAAGAAATGGGGATTGATCTGGTAAAGCAGCTTCTCCACCTCCAGATCCGCTCTCCGCTTCTCCTTGATCTCGATCTCTTCGTATAACGTCCATATTTTCCGCTTCATGCTGCGCGTCTGGTAAAGCAGGTAGTCGAACTCGGGGATCCGGGTCAGCTCCTCCTCTTCCCGCTCGTCCGACAGCTTAAGCGACTTGATCTCGCGATGGAACTTGTCTAGAGGCCGGTAGACCATCTTCCAGAGCAGCCAAGCCACGAACACGGCAAGCACCACGAACAGGAGGAAAATGCCCAGCATCTGCGCCAGCCAGCGGTTCCGCTCTTGGTTGATCTCGTTCTCCGGTACGATGGAGACGAGGCTCCACCCTTGATTGCTAACCTCTTTGTTCCAGAAGTAGCCTCCGGCAGTGCCCGAACGGGAATCTGGGTCGGAATTGGGGAACCTGTCATGCTCGGCAAAGGCGTCCGGCGACTCGCTAAACGCGATCCGCCCGTCGTTATCCAGCAGAAGGAGTCTGCGAGAGCCCTCCTTGCGGTTTTGCGGAGCGAATAACGAAGTCAGCGCGTTGCGCCCGGATTCAATGTAAAGATATAAATTTTGATCCGGCAGATTGACCTGGCGCATGATGCTGAATACGTATTGGTTGATGGAGCCATTATAGCTGAGATGCGGCCCGAAGTAGGTAATCTCGGGATATTCCGCCAGCAAAGGCAGATTTCCCGGATCAAAGTCCCCCCGAATTCCGAAATTCTCGAATTCGTACGTTTTGGCATCGGGATCGTAATACAACAACAGACCGATGTTCGGATTGGAGAACGTAATATTATTGAGCTCGCTCCGAATTTCGTTATTGAGACGCAGCCGCTCGTAAGGCTCGGCCACGGTATCCAACTGCTCGATCAGCCGGTTGGTGCCTCCGCCGTAGGCTAGCTGCTGCGAGACGTGATTCAAGTTATTAAGCGTGTTCTCCAGCGTCATGATGTCCTGCTTCAAGTTGCTCTGGAGCGCGCCCTCCACCTTGTTGTCGATAATGGAATCGATCGTGTAGAAGGAGATCAAGCCCAGGCACACGAACGGAGCCAAGCTGCTGATCAGGAAGATAAGGATGATTCTGTTTTTGAAGGTGACGTTATGTAGCCGTTTCATAGCCATGGCGCGAGACGCTCAACCCTTTCCCGGTCATTCGTTAGGCAATTTCGTTAGGCAAGCGGATGCTGCCACCTCTATCATAACGCATAACAGAGCCCGTTGCGTGCGACGATGATTGCCGCTTAGGGTGACGGCTTTTAGCTCTATTGCTACATTTCCCGCAAAAAAAGACGCCGCCGCGTTACGACAAAGCCGTTAGGCTCTACCATATGCAGTGCGTCTTTCGTTCTTTCGCGATTAGCGCGGGATGAGGCGTGGCGTGTTAAGCCCAGGTCGGCTGTACCTTCAGCACGACTTCCTTCTCCCGCTTGAACGCGACAACCGGCTCAACCGTTGCCACCTTAGCCGAAGCGGCAGCCGCGACCTGCAATTGAGGCGCGCTTACCGGCTGTTCGACTACGGGTACTGCGGCTATATCGGCTTCCGCCTCGATGCGGCGGATATCCGCGCCGAGAGCGGCCAGCTTGCCCGTAATGTCCACGTAACCGCGATCTACGTGATGCAAGCCCGTCACTTCCGTCTCTCCGTCGGCGCGCAGCGCCGCGCAGATCAGGGCGGCTCCCGCTCGCAGATCCGTTGCGGTAACCTTGGCCCCGGTGAGCGGAACGCCCCCCGTCACGATGGCCGAACGTCCGTCTACCTTAATGTTGGCGTTCATCTTCTGGAACTCGTCGACGTGCATGAATCGGTTCTCGAAGACCGTTTCCGTTACGACGCTCGTGCCTTCCGACACGAGCAGCAGCGCCATCATCTGGGACTGCATGTCGGTCGGGAAGCCAGGGTGCGGCAACGTCTTGACGTCTACGCCCTTAAGCGCTTGAGGCGCCTTTACCCGGATGCCGTTGTCGCTTTCCAGAATCTCGACGCCCATCTCTTGCAGCTTCGAGATGACAGGCATCAAGTGGTCCGCGATTGCCCCTTCGACGAATACGTCGCCGCCCGTAATCGCCGAAGCGATCATATACGTGCCGGCCTCGACCCGATCGGGAATGACGTTATGCTTGGCGCCCGTCATCCGCTCGACGCCTTCGATGCGGATCAAGCCCGTTCCCGCGCCTCGCACCTTGCCGCCCATGGCGTTGATATAGTTGGCGAGGTCCACGATTTCCGGTTCCTTCGCCGCGTTTTCGATCGTTGTCGTTCCGTTCGCCAGCGCGGCGGCCATCATAATATTCTCGGTAGCGCCGACGCTTGCCACGTCCAGATAAATCTTGGCGCCTTTAAGGCGATCCTTTACGCTTGCCTCGATAAAGCCGTGGCCGAGCGTAATCTCCGCGCCCATCGCCTCGAAGCCCTTCAGATGCTGGTCGATCGGGCGAGTGCCGATGGCGCAGCCGCCGGGCAGCGAGATCCGAACCCTGCCGATGCGGGCAAGCAGCGGCCCCATCACGAGGAAAGAAGCGCGCATTTTGCGGATGAGCTCGTAAGGAGCTTCGTAAGATTGAATAATCGGTGCGGAGATCCGCATCGTCTCGTTGTTATAAGTAAGTTGAGCGCCCAAGGAAGCAAGCACGCTCTGAATCGTCATAACGTCGTCGAGGAGGGGCACGTCACAGATGACGCTGTCTCCTTCCGTCGCTAATAATGAGGCAGCAAGAATGGGGAGCACTGCATTTTTGGCTCCGCTGACGCGGACCGTACCCGACAAGCGCTGGCCTCCGCGGACGATAATTTTGGTCATCTTGTGTCCCTCCGCGAATTGCAATTTCTGAAACGCAAACTCATTTTTTCCGTCTTCATTTGACAGACTTCGAGCATTCACTAACCTTCATCTTAACATCTGTCCGCAATAATCGACAAGGGTAATTTTATTTCCAAGTTCTTGCTGGTATTTCCCGTTTGTCTGCCGATCCCGGGCTCGTGCCGTTTGTAGCTGCCTTGGTCGACATCTGCCTAGATTATTATCGACAATTGCCTGCAGAATTTGAAGTTATGTATTACCCATTGTTGACATGTTTCGCGCTTGTTATTCGACAAAGCTGCGCAGCATGACGCTGTAGCCCCAATATTGCAAGATGAAACCGGCGAACAAGTGGCCGATCCCTACGGCGAGCACGACTTGAAGCATTCTGGCCTTGGGCCGGCGGGGATATTGGAAAAAGGTTTCCCATTTGACTTCCTGCAACAGTACCCATGCCAAAAAGATGCTGAGCAGCTCCACGACGATCGAGAACAGCCCCGCTATCCCCGTTCCGTCCCACATCCCGGGCATATCCGGCAATGTTATCCCTCCACTCTCCATCCGTTCCGACTACCCCGGATGCAACCTTATAAATATCGATGCAGCAGCGTGGCGAACGACGCCCGGCTGGCCGTCTCGTTCGGCTTGAACAGGCTTGCTCCCGTTCCGCTAAGCTTGCCGTCCTGCTTCATGGCGGCCAGCATCGGCGCATGCCAGTCGAAAGGCGATACGTCGTTAAACGGGCGGGTCGTCTGGGCAAATGTCCTTAGCCCTTCCGCGTATCCGATCATGACGGCCATTTCGGCGCGGGTGATCGGCTCGTCGGGCCTAAACGTCCCGTTAGGGTAGCCTTTGACCCAGCCCTTGGCGACGGCCTTCGCGATGGAGTCTCTCGCCCAGTGCGAGCTTACGTCCTTGAAAACGGCCGTTGCCGGCGTAGCGGCAACGGGCTTATACGCCTTGACGATCATGGTGACGGCTTCGGCCCTTGTTATGGCCCGGTCCGGCTCGAACCGGTAAGGAGACGCTCCGTTAACGATGCCCTTGCCCTTCAGGCTCACAATGGCATCTCTTGCCCAGTGGCGCGAGATGTCCTGGAAGCCGGATACCAGTTCATCTACCCTTAACTTTACACGGTAGTAATGGTTCTGAAACACCCGGTTCGCCGTTATCTTCACGTAATAAACTCCCGGAGCAAGCACCTGCTCCTTGGTCTGGAGAGTGCCTTGAGCGCCCGTCTGCCCCGAGCCGGCAAGCTTCAACCGTTTGTCGTAGTATTCCAGCTTAAGGGTCACGCCTTGCGGCACTCCCGTTACCGTCAATCCCGCTGCGCTCTCGTTCGTCAACCGGAATTGGAACCAATCCGTATCGCCCGACTTGTCGATTACCCCTACGTATTCCGTTCCCGACTTCATCAGCAGTCCCTCGTAAGACTTGTCGTTCGGCTCGTTGGGATCGGTCAGCGCCGGCTGGAAGTCCAGCTTCAGCGTATACGTGCCCGCGACCGGACTGGCGTCCAGAGCGATCGCGTTGTGAACACGAATATAATATTTCCCCGCGGTGACGGATATGACCGGAGTTTCTTCGGAAGCGCCTTCCCCGCGTTCGTCATAGACCGTCAGGGATTGACCATCCCGCTGCAAGGACAACCCCGGATCGATCCGAGCGGTATCCGTATCGACCGACAGCTTAAGCTGCCCGTTCTGCTTGAATTCGGCCACGAACCAATCCCGATCGGCTTGCTTGTGGAAGGTGCCGGTGATCGTCTGCGTGCGCGGCTGTACCTGATAGGCGTCCGTCAGCCTGTCATTCGGCTCGTACGCGTCCTCGCCAATGACAAAGGACGCAGTCAGCGCGTAAGGCAGAGCCTGGCTCTGGGACGGATTGCTGAATTGCACCTTGACGAGCCCCCTGCCCTTCTTCACCGCGAACTCGATCAGCTTGCTGGAAAGCTTGGTATCTTCCTCTCGCACCAGCTTGCCGCTCTCGTAATAACCGACGCGCACGGTAGGCGTAGCGCCGCCGGCGCTTACCCGGCCTTCGTACTGCAGCGTAAGCTTGCCGTCGTACGGGATATCGACCGTATACCAGTCTTCGTCCTTGGCCGAGGCCAGCTCGGCGCCGAGCATGGCGCCGACCGGCAATGCGACCGCGGAGCCGCTCGAATTGTTGGGCTCGTGCGAATCTTTGGACAAGGCGGCGGTAACCGCCTTGTCTACTTGCAGCAAGCCGTAACCGGACTTCGTATCAAAGCCTGCCTGCCCCATGTCCCGGGCCGTTTGCCGAAGCAGCTCCCTGACGTCGTAAGGCTTGAAACCCGGGTTCTGGGCCAGCACGAGCGCGGCCGCCGCAGCGGCTTGCGGAGCCGCCATCGACGTTCCTTCTTCCTTCTTGTACCCTCCGCCGAGAGCGGTCGTATACACATGCCAAGGCGCCATGAGATCAAGCTCGGAGCCGGGATTGGAGCGCGGATCGGCCGTACGGTCCGCTCGCGCGCCGCCGACGGAGAGCACGGTGGGATAGGCCGCCGGAAATTTGACCGACGCCTTGGACCCCAGCGATACGCCGTCATTGCCTGCGGCGGCCACCAGCAGCACGCCCTGTTTCTCCGCGTAGCTTACGATGTCTCTCATATATGGGGATTCGCGGTGCAGACCGACGGAAAGCACGACGATTGCGGCGCCGTTCTTGACGGCGTACAGAATCGCCTCGCCCAGATCCTCCTCCGTCCCGTCGCCCCACTCGTCGAGAGCCTTGATCGGCATCAGCTTGGCGTTCCACAGAACGCCGGCTACTCCGACGCCGTTATTGCCGGAGGCGGCAAGCACGCCGGCCACGCTCGTTCCGTGGCCGTTGTCATCCTCCGGCGGATTGCCTCGTTCGACCAGATTGACACCGGGAACCAGATTGCCCTTGAGATCCGGGTGATCGAGATCGATTCCCGTGTCGACTAACGCGATCGTTAAACCCGTATGGGCGCGAACCGTCTTCCAGGCTTCCGCTGCCCCGATAAGCGCGAGATGCGGCTGCTTCGACAGCTCGGGATCGTCCGCCTTGACGGCCTGCTGCTTCGCGACCGACATCGCGATGTCAGGCGTCGCCGCGGGCGGGGCAGGAGCCTCGGCGGATTCGCCGGCGTCTTGCCCCAGTCCGTCAGGGGCGGGCACAGCGCCGGCCGGAGCGTCCGGGGAGGCTGAAGCCGGCTTCTCGGCGGCGACGGAAGAGGCGGGCGCTTGCCGCGGCGTGGCTGTGAACGCTGGGGCGGACGCTTGTCGCGACGCCGCGCCCGTTACGGCTGTGCGGTCGGCCGGGGGAGCGACAGACCCCGCTCCCGCAGCTTGCGGCGCCGCGCCGGCGCTCGCGGCGCCAGAGAGCACGTGCACCCCGCCATTCGGGTGCACGTAAGCGACCCCGGGCTCGCCGCGCAGACGGCGCAGCCAAGCCTCTACGTCCTCGCCGGCGGACGCGGCGGGACGCACGATCTCAACCGCCGCGTCCGGCTGGCGGCGGAGCACCTCCGTCCCGCGCAGCTCATGTGCCTGCGCGGGATCGTCCCAACTGAGCAGCCAGCTCTGCGGCTGCTCCGTAGCGGCTGCGCCTGCCGCGTGCGCGGCGGCAGGCGCTTCTTGCGCTCGGGCGGGGACCGGGCTGGCGCCGGCCAGTCCCCCGAGCGCTACGCTCCCGAGCAGCAACGCGAGGAGCGTGCGGCGGAAGCCGCCTCGAGCCGCGAAGACAAGACGACGAGCGCCTCCCCGTGGGGTGAGGCGCTCGCGGCGCGGCTTCGCGTGACTATGCCGTTGTTTATGCTTTAACCAATCAAGGAATGTATTCATCATGTTCTGCCTTTTTGCGTATTTCAGTAGTCATTCGACTCCGAGACGCGCAACCCCTTCTTTTAGTCGCACAAAAAAGGAAACAGCCGAAAAGCCTGCATCAACTGCCTCAACCGCCTTGTGCCTAAGCCCGAGGGTCCAGAAGCGCATTGCTTCGGGAGCAAGTGCTCTCCCTTCTTTATACCTTCGTTTCTCCCCCTAAGTTTCGGTCCGTCTTTATCTTTTTTCTTGGCTTGTCCATCCCTTTTCTTGGCTTGTCCATCCTTTTTCTTCCGAGCCTGCCTGTCCTTGCTATTCCTAACGATCGATCTCCCCTTCCCGAACTTCTATTAAACGGTCGACTGGGCTCTAACGGACGCCCTCCCCTCGTGATTTTGTCGTCGATAAGATCGTTACTGTCCGTTACCTTCTGGACAAGCGCCTTATTCGCGAAATAACGTCTGTGGTGTCCGATAGACCAGCCTGCTTTGGATCGACAGTTTGTCGTCCGCAAGAAGCGCATCGCTTGTTAAATCCAGTAACGCTTCCCATATCGGAAAGCCGCTTCTCACCGCCGCCCTTCCCAAAAACAAAATCCCCCGCTAGGCCCGTTACCAACCTGAACGAGCCCGTGAACGGGGGATAAACTTCTGTTCCTATTCTCTCTATCAGCCGCCGGTACCGCTCTACCCAATCATGTCGCCCAAAAACGAGAAAACCGTATCGATCCCGCCGACCAGCAGGCCGGGGTAGACGCCGAGCAGCAGAGTGCCGGCCGCGCAGAACCAGATTACGATGCCCACCGGCAGCGGCACCTTCATCTTTTCCTCGCTCCCGCTCCGCATGAACATTTGCCGAATAAGGCCGAAGTAGAAATAATACGAGATCACGCTGCTGAGCACCATCGCCGCCACGATCCAATAGGCCTTGGCATTAGCGGCGCCCAGGAGAATAAACAGCTTGGCGAAGAACCCGGCCGTGACCGGCAATCCCGCCAGCGATAGAACGAAGACGACCATCGCTCCCGCCGTCCACGGCGCTCGGTAATACAAGCCCGCGAACCCTTTAAGCTCCTCATGGCCCGCAGAATGGCTTACGACCGTCACTACCGCGAACGCGCCAATCGTCATAAGCAAGTAGGCTGCGAGGTAAAAAATAAGCTCCGTCACGTTGTTGCTATGCATAGCCGTGATCGACAACCCGATCGGCACGAGCATGTATCCCGCATTGGCAACGCCCGACAAGGCGAGCAGCCGCTTCGTCTGCTTCTGCCGGAGCGCGGCAAGCGTTCCGACCAGCATCGCGATCGCCGCGACGAGCAGCGCGGCGAAGAACAAGTCGTCTCCGATGCCGTTCCCCGCCGCATCCAACTCGCCGAATAGCTGAGTCGAATAGAAGATGCGCAGCACGACGGCGAGCGCAGCGCCTTTGGAGACGACGGCGAGCAGCGCCGCGATCGGCGTCGGCGCGCCCTGGTAGACGTCGAGCGACCAGGCATGGAACGGCGCGGCCGCGATTTTCACCCCGAAGCCGGCCAGCATCATGCCAAAGCCAACGTATACAAACGCCTCGTATTGCTGCACCGCGGCAGGAAGCGCCTCTCTGATCCCGTTTAACGTGACCGAGCCCGTGACGCCGTAAAGATACGACATCCCGAACAGAATGAACGCCGACGCGATGCTTCCGCTCACGACGTATTTGAACGCCGCTTCGGCGGACAGCTCGTTTTTGCGGCGCATCGCGACGAGAGTATAGCTCGTGATGCCGAGCAGCTCCAGACCGATATACAACGTCACTAGATTAGCGGACGAAGCCATCGCCATCGCGCCGATGGCCGCCGGGAGCAACAAATAATAATATTCGCCCTTATCCGTAATCGCGTCGTCTCTCGAGGCCGTCCCGAGACCGAGCAGGACGACTAACGACGTGCCGAGCAGGAAAATCAATTTCATCAAGCTGCCGAAGTCGTCAATCCGATAGCTGTCGCCTAATAGAGACAGAACCTCCGCTTCGCCGGCCCCCGCGTTCATATCGATCATACGAAGAGTCACGAGCAAAGCCGCGACGAGCAAGCTTGCAAACGTCAACCCTCCGATCCATGACCTGCTCACCCCTCGCGGCAAGAACAGATCCAATAAAACAAGCGCGATAAAACATATGCCAAGCAGCAGCTCGGGGGCCATCAGGAGCACGTCAGGCCATGTCAGCGGCGTAAATCCCGTATTGTCCGGCATCTGTTAACCCCCTGACCTTGTTGCGAATAATTGGTCCATAAAGCCGCCGACGCTGATCTGCACCGTATCCGTGAGCACGGAAGGATAGCAGCCGAGCAAGATGATAAACGCGAGCAGCACGATCATCGGCAACGCCTCGACGAACCTTGCGTCCTTGAGCGCGATATGCTCCTCCCGCTGCGTGCCGAACGTAATGCCAAGCACGCTTCGCAGCACGTACGCCGCCGTCAAAATAATGCCAAGCACCGCCGCGGCCGTCAGCCAGCGCATCGACTCGAACAGCCCAAGCAGCGACAATAGCTCGCCGACGAAGCCGGACAGTCCCGGCAGTCCTAACGTCGCGAGTCCGGCCGTCAGCAGCATGCCGCTCATGAACGGCATGGATCGAGCCAAACCGCCGAGCTTGCCCAGCTCGGTCGTTCCCGTCCTCTCGTACAGGCTTCCGACGATCAAGAACAGCAGCGCCGAGATCAGGCCATGCGATACAAGCTGGAAGATGGCGCCCTGCAAGCCGATTTCGTTAAAGGCCGCGAGACCGAGCAGCACGATCCCCATATGGCTGATAGACGAATACGCGAGCACCAGCTTGAATTCCGTCTGGCGGAAGGCAAGCACCGCGCCGTACAACAGGTTGACGAGGCCGAGCGTCGCGAGCACGACCGCCCACTCCCGCGCCTGCTCGGGAAAGAGCAGCAGGCCGAAGCGCAGCAAGCCGTACGCCCCCATCTTGAGCAGCACGCCGGAGTGGATCATGACGATGGCGGGAGGCGCCTCCGCATGCACCTTGAGCATCCACGTGTGGAACGGGAACACCGGCAGCTTAATGCCGAAGCCTACGAGAAGAAGGACAAAGATCGTCCAAGCCATAGCCCCGCTTATCTCGAACGGATTGAAGCCGCCCGCGGCCGCGGCCGACAAATTGACCCAAGCGTTCGGATCGGCCAAGTTGCGCGCGATATCGGCATAGCTGCCGCTATAGATCATCTCCACCCCGCCCGCCGTCTCCTCCATGCGGAAGCCCGCCGTGCTGACGAGCATGACGAACGCGACCAGCATAAGCGCGGACCCGATCCCATTGTAGATCAAGAACCCGTTCGCCGTACGCTCCCGGTTGTAATACCCCCAGATGCCGATAAGAAAGTACATCGCGACAAGCGTGATTTCGAAGAAAATAAAGAATAAGAACAAATCGCGTGCCATAAACACGCCGAGCATGCCGGCCGCAAGCAGCAGGAACCAGGCGAAAAACGCTTTGCGCCGCTTCTTGACGTGGATGGCCGCGAGCGCCGCCATCGCCGTTACGATGGCCGTCAACAGAAGCAGCGGCAGCGACAAGCCGTCGACGCTCAGGGAATAACGGAACGAAAACACGATATCGGCATTGGCCCGCAAATCGTTGTTGACGGGCACCTCAAGCCAGGCCGCGTCTTCGGCGTACGTTTCTCCGCCTTTATGTTTATCGTAATCCGCATATAACCATAGCGACAAAACCAATGGAATTAAGGTTGCGATAATAGCCGTAACCGTTATCCAGCGTTGTCGCTCCTTAGGGATGAGCAGCAAGACGATCAGGCCAAGCACAGGCGTCGCGAGCAATATCGACAGGATGGGAATATCGGAGAGCAAGCTCATGATAACAGCCTCCTTCCGATAATCGCGACCGCCAGTACGATGATGCCGATGATGGCGGCCAAGCTATAGGTCTGGATTTGCCCGTTCTGCAGCCGGAGCGCGACTTTACCGGAGTAGCCAGCGGCCGAGCCGGCAAGCTTAACCAGTCCGCCGACGACGTACCGGTCGAACAAAGATAGCCCGCCGCCCAGCGCGCGAAGGCCTCGTACGAAGACTAGGTCGTAGACTTCGTCAACGTAATATTTGCGCTCCACCAAGCGTACAAGCCATGGAGCGGCTTCCTTGAGCGCTTCGGGACGAAGTCGTCTGGAGCCGTAGAACAGCCAGCCCAGGCACACCCCTGCTCCCGCCGCGGCAATCGACAGCACGATCGCGACAGCGCTGCCGTGCGCCTCGGCAGCTTCGCCCGCGAGCCAGCCGCCCAGCCAGCCGTTCCATGGCGTCTCGACGAAGCCCGCCGCGATCGCGGCGACCGCGAGCACGACAAGCGGCACGGTCATCGTACGCGGGGATTCCTTAGCCGCCGAAGAGGCTTTGCCACCCTCCGGCCGGAAGGCCGGCTTGCCAAGGAACACGAGCGCGAAGGCGCGTGTCATGTAAAGCGCGGTGCATAACGCCGCGACCAAGCCGACCGCGAAGAGAAACGGATTTTGCTCCAAGGCGACGGTCAGAATGGCATCCTTCGACCAGAAGCCCGCGAGCGGCGGGATCCCGGAAAGCGCAAGCGCTCCTATGCCGAAGGTGACCGCCGTGACGCGCATGCGGCCGTATAAGCCTCCCATCTCCTTGATGTTCTGAGTATGGACAGCATGGATGACGCTGCCCGCGGCCAAGAAGAGCAGCGCCTTGAAGAACGCGTGCGTGAAGAGATGGAAGATGCCGCCCGTCCAGGAGCCCAGCCCGATTGCCATCATCATGTAGCCGAGCTGGCTGATGGTGGAATAAGCGAGCACGCGCTTGAGATCGTTCTGCGCCAGCGCGATGGTGGCGGCGAACAATGCCGTAAAGCCCCCCGCGTAGGCGACGACGTCGCTCGCGAACGCGGAGGCGTCCAGAATGGGGAACGTGCGCGCGAGCAGGTAGACGCCGGCGGCCACCATCGTAGCGGCATGAATGAGCGCGCTGATCGGCGTTGGGCCCTCCATGGCGTCCGGAAGCCAGACATGCAACGGGAATTGACCCGACTTGCCTACGGCGCCGAGGAAAATCAGAAGCGCGATAACGGTCGTGATGCCCGCGGCGATCGTGCCTCCCTGGCCCTCGAACACGCTCTCGATCATCGTGAAGCCGAGGGCATGCTCCGGCATGTACCAGAACAGCAGCAGAATTCCGATCAAGAGACCCGCGTCGCCGATTCTGGTGACGATAAACGCCTTTTTGGCCGCGGCTTTGGCCGCCGGCTTGGTATACCAGAAGCCGACCAGCAGGAAAGAGCAGACGCCGACAAGCTCCCAGAAGATGTACAGGGAAAGCATGTTGTCCGACAACACGAGTCCCAGCATCGAAAACGTAAATAACGATATGTACCCGTAAAACACGGTAATCCGCTCGTCGTTTTTCATATAGCCCGCCGAATAGACGTTGACCAACAGACCGACGAGGGTAATGACAATCAGCATAAGCGCGGTCAAATTCGTGACCTCGAAGCCGATTTCCAGCGTAAACCTGCCGATCGAGATCCAGTCGAAGCTGTAATCGTAATCGATCGCGTCCGGTCCAAGCCGCTCCAGCAGCACCAGCACGGACATGACGAACGACGCCAAAGCGGCGAGCGAGCCGATCAGCACGCCGGCCTTGCGATAATTCCTTCCTAACGCCGTAAGCACGAGAAACGCTACAAGCGGGATGAGCGGAATGATCCAGGCTGCTTTCGTATAGAAGTCCATGTCCGCTTCACCTCCTCATGGTATTCATTTGTTCGACGTCCACGGTGCCTCGCGCCCGGAATAACGCGATTAGCACCGCTACGGCAACGGCGGCCTCCGCCGCGGCGACCGTGATCGTAAAGATGGAGAAAATTTGGCCCGTCAGCGAGGGAACGACTCCGTATTTGGAGAACGCTATGAGGTTCAAGTTGACCGCGTTAAGCATCAGCTCAAGCGATAGAAGCACGATAATGGCATTGCGCTTGGCTAGAGCCCCGTACAGCCCGATGCAGAACAGGATCGCGGCAAGCGTCAGATAAGATGGAAGCATCCGTTATTCCGCCTCCTTCTTGGCTAAGGAAATGGCGCCGATGAACGCGACAGTCAGCAGGATGGACAGCAGCTCGAACGGCACGATATAGCCGGTATAGAGCAGCTCGCCGATCGCCATCGTATTGTCCGGCGCCGTGCCCGGTGCGCCCGGCGCGCTGCCTGCGGCTGCCGCAGGCAGCTCCGTCGTCCGGATCGCGTAGAACAACAATCCGAACAGGCTGAGCGAGCCCGCGGCGGCCAAGCTTTCGTGCAGCGCGCGGGCCTTCTCCCTCTCGGCATTATGTTTGGTCATCATGATGCCGAAGACCATCAGGATCGACACCGCGCCTGCGTAGATGAGCACCTGGACGAATGCCGCGAACTCCGCGTCCAGCAGCACGTACATCCCCGCCAGTCCAAGGAAGACGGCCGCCATGGACGCGACCATATGCACGACCTTTTCCAGGCTGATCATCAGCACGGCGCCGGCGATGATGACGGCGGCGAAGACGAAGAACGCGACGAGCGGTCCGGTAATCTCTACGTTAAACAATTATTTGGCGCCTCCTTTGGCCGGCGCGCCGATGTTGTTATTGTCCTTGCGCACGAGCGTATTGTTATCGGTCAGCCACTGCGCGTCCTTGTAGAGCTCGTCGCGGCTGTAGGTCGCGAGCTCGAATTCGTTCGTCATGACGATCGCTTCCGTCGGGCACACCTCCGTGCACAGATCGCACAGAATGCAAATTTCGAAATTGATATCGAACGTGTCGATCACCTTGCCCCGCTTCTCCGGATCCGGGTTCGGCTTGCCCGTCAGCGTGATGCAGTCCGTCGGGCAGATCCTGGCGCACTGGTTGCAGACGATGCACAGCTCGGGGATAAAATGCTGGATGCCTCTGAAGCGGTCCGGCATCAGAATCGGCTCGTCGGGATAGGACGTCGTTACCTTGGGCGACGCCAGCGATTTGAGCGTAACGCCGAGGCCTTGCATCATTCCGCTAAGCATGGTCATTCCTCCAATCGTTATTTGACGAACAGCTCCAGGTACAGAGCCGTCAGGAAGACGTTAAGCAGCGCGACGGGCAGCAGCACCTTCCAGCCGAGTCCCATCAATTGATCGATGCGCATGCGCGGGAAGGTGGCGCGAATCCAGAAGAACGAAAAGACGACGGCAACGAACTTGAGCAGGAACCAGACCAGCCCCGGCACGAAGTCGAGGAACGGCGCAGGCGGATGCCAGCCGCCCAGGAACAAAACCGTGATCAGCGCCGCGATCGCGTAGACGTAGACGTATTCCGCCAGCATAAAAAAAGCGAAGCGGAAGCCGCTGTATTCGACGTGATAGCCCGCCACAAGCTCGGACTCCGCCTCCGGAAGGTCGAATGGCGTACGATTAAGCTCCGATACCGCCGCGATGTAGAATACGGCGAAGCCGATGATTTGCGGCAGAAGGTTCCATTCCCAGAACCAGTCGCCCTGAGCGGCCACGATCGACTTGAGGTTAAGGCTGCCGCTGAGCAGAATGACCCCGACGACGGAGATGACGAGCGGCACCTCGTAGCTGATCATCTGCGCGGCCGAGCGCATCCCGCCAAGCAGCGCGTATTTGTTATTGGAGGCCCAGCCGCCCAGCACCATGCCTAGCGTCGTTATGCCGGAGAGCGCCACGTAATAGAGCAAGCCGACATTAAGGTTGGCAAAATACAGCTTATCCGTATACGGGATAACGGCAAGTACCGCAAAGGCGGGCACGAAAGCGAGCGCCGGCGCCACGATAAACAACAGCCGGTCCGCCTTGCGAGGAATCGTGTCCTCCTTGATCAGAAGCTTCAGGATATCCGCGACCGTCTGCAGAAGGCCCAGCGGCCCGACGCGGTTCGGTCCCACGCGGAGCTGCATCCAGCCGATCACTTTGCGCTCGTAATAGATCGCGTAGGTCACGAAGCCGAGCACGATGAGCAGAAAGACGACTCCCCAGAGGAAGAGAATCAAAGCATTGCCCCACGTCATCGTTTCGTTAAGCCAGGCTCCCATCAGGCATCCACCTCCCCGACCACGATGTCGATGCCGCCTAGTATGGTGATGAGATTGGTCATCGACTCCCCTACGAGCAGCTTGGGCAGAATGCCCAGATTAACGAACGATGGCCGCCTGAATTTGAGACGGTAGGGCTCGGCCTTTCCCTTGGATACGATGTGGCAGCCGATCTCGCCGCGCGGCGACTCGATGCGGACGTACGCTTCTCCGGCCGGAGGCCGAATCGCGCGGGGCACCTTGCCCATCGTCTCGCCGCCTTGCGGGAATTGCGCGACCGCCTGCTTCAGAATTCGCAGGCTCTGGCGGATCTCCTCCAGCCGGACCAGGTATCGGTCGTGGCAATCCCCGTTCGTTCCGACGGGAACGTCGAACTCGAAGCGGTCGTAAAGGCTGTAAGGCTCATCCTTGCGCAGATCCCACTTGACGCCGGTAGAGCGGAGGTTCGCGCCGGACAGGCCGTAGTCGATCGCCGTCTCCGCGTCGTAACGCCCCACGCCCTTGATGCGCGCGAGAAAAATTTCGTTGCCGGACACGAGCTTGTCGTATTCCTCCAGCTTCCCCTCCATGTAAGGAATAAAGTCCTTTACCTTATCCATCCAGCCGGGCGGAGCGTCCCACTTGACGCCGCCTACCCGCATGTAATTGTATGTAAGCCGCGCGCCGCACAGTTCGTTGAATAAATTAATGATCATTTCGCGATCGCGGAACGCGTACAGGAACGGGCTCATCGCCCCGATGTCGAGCAGGTAGGTGCCCCACCAGACGAGGTGGCTCGCCACGCGCTGCAGCTCCATGACGATCAGACGCAGGAATTCCGCTCGAAGCGGAATCTCGAGTCCCATCATTTTCTCCACGGCGTGGACCAGCACGTAATTGTTGGTCATGGCCGAGACGTAATCCATTCGGTCGGTATAAGGAATGATCTGCGTATAATTCAAGTTTTCCGCGAGCTTCTCCGTGCCTCTGTGCAAATACCCCATCACCGGCGTCGCTTCCGTGATGACCTCCCCGTCGAGCTTGACGACGATCCGGAATACGCCGTGCGTGCTGGGATGCTGGGGCCCTACGTTAAGCAGCAATTCCTCTGTGCGAATCATCGACTGGCTACACCTCCGAATCCAGCGGTTCGTAGTCTTTGCGGAGCGGATGGCCCACCCAATCGTCCGGCATCATGATGCGGCGCATGTCGGGATGGCCGGGGAAATCGATGCCGAGCAAGTCGTAGATTTCCCGCTCGTTCCACTCCGCCGATCGCCATACAGGCGTCGCGGACGGGACGGACGCGGCGTCGCGTTCCGTTCGAAGCTTGACGGCGACGACCCCCTTGGTGCTCAGCGACAGAAGGTGATAGACCACCTCGAGATGGGTCTCGTAATCGACGCCGGTCACGTTGCGCAGATAGTCGAAGCGCAGCTCGGCATGGTCCTTGAGCAGCCTCGCCGCGGCCGGCCAATGCGGGCCCTTAAGGACGATCGTCGGCATATCGTCGTTCAGCTCGTTAAGATAGGCCTCTTCGATGGCATCCTCCGCGATTTCGCTTCGCAGTATCGCCTGCAGCCGCTCCAGCTCCGGCAGCCGGATCGACGGCGGCTTAGGGTCCGCCTCTTGCGCAGCTTCGCCGCCCGCTCCCGCCGCTTCCGCCTCGGCCTTCGCCTTGGCCGCGGCTCTCGCCGCCCGCGCTTCCGCGGCCGCCTTGAGCTTCGCCTCGCGCACCGGGTCTACGGCGGCATCCGGCGCCGGCGCTCCGTCCTTCTGCTCTCCGTCCGCCTTTGCTTCGCCCAGCTGCACGCCGTCTATCTGCTTCCCGTCATCCTTCGCCTCAGCCGGCGCCTGCGCGTCCTTTTTCTTCTCCTCGCCCGTCATCCTCCGGTCACCCGCTTCCCGGTTTTCGCTTCGTACCGGATCTTCTCCTGCAGCTTGTTGATGCCGTAGATGAGCGCCGCCGGATTGGGCGGGCAGCCCGGTATGTAGACGTCGACGGGCACGATCTGGTCGACCCCCTTGATGACGGCGTACGACTTGACGTACGGTCCGCCCGCGGTCGCGCAGGAGCCCATCGCGATCACCCACTTCGGCTCCGGCATCTGATCGTACAGACGGCGCAGCAGCGGCCCCATCTTCTTGGTCACCGTGCCCGACACGATCATGACGTCCGATTGGCGCGGAGACGTACGGAACATGACCCCGAACCGGTCCAGGTCGTAATGCGAAGCGCCCGTGCCCATCATTTCGATGGCGCAGCAGGCGAGGCCGAACGTCAACGGCCATAACGAATTGCTCCGCGCCCAAGCCTTCAGGCTCTCCAGCGTGCCCAGAAAGACGTTGCGCTCCAGCTCCTTGCGTTCCTCGAGACTAATCGAACCCAGGTTCAATTCCATTTGAGCACCCTCTTCTTCCATGCGTATAGGAGTCCAACGAGCAGCATTCCCGCGAAAATGACCATTTCGACCAGAACAAAAAGGCCGAGCTTATTGTACGCAACGGCCCAAGGATATAAGAAAACGGTTTCCACATCAAAGATCACAAACATAAGCGCGAACAAATAATACCGGACATTGAATCTGACCTGACCTTCGCCTACGGGTTCGTTGCCGCTCTCGTACGTTCCGCTCTTGGGCTCCGTCGGCTTATGCGGCCTGAGCGCCTTGCCCAGGAGCAGCGCGACGACGGGCAGCAGAATGCCGAGCACGAGGAAGATCGCGACGACAACGTAATGGTTGACGTAATGCTCCACATGATCGCCTCCGTCACAGGATGGTATGGGATCTGTTCGATATGCCAGGAAAGGTGCCGTTCATTTTTCCTCACAATTATAACAAATGCTTCCACGACCGTCTATGACGGAGTTGGACCGGCCCCGCAGTCCGCCGCGGGACGGTAAGCCGGCCCCTTGCGCCTTGCTACCGCCCCGCGCCTCCTTCCCGGAATCGCCCGTCAATGCTGCTCCGCTTGCGGAAGATCAGCGCGGCAAGCAAGAGCAGCAGCGGAATGATCAATCCCTGCGTCGCGCTGTATACGGTCCAGACGTTCATCGCGAAGTTGGTGGAATGGACGCCATTGCGATAGATGACCAAGGACATCGGAACGACCAGCATTCCCAGCGGGAACACCAACGGGCGATAGGTCTTGAGGCCGAGGAGCTGCCCGAACATTACGGACAGCGCGTACATGCACAAGGACAGCTTCATGAACACGGTACCGATCCAGACGACGGCGAACAGAATCTCCACGCGCACGAGGATCTCTTCTATATTTATGATCTTGGCCATCTCGTAGACCGCGAACGGGCTTCTGCTCGTCGCCGTCACGCCCATGACCGCGATAAGAAGAACGACGATCAGCGTGCTAATCGCCCCCGTCATCACGACCGCGCCGAAGATCCGGCGTCTCAAGTGTTCTCTCTCCGACTTGCCCACCATGGGGAGAATCGCCGTAATCAGCACGCATTCCGTAATGGGGAAGCCTAAGACGGGATACATGCCTTTTAGAACGGGCATGACGCCGGCCCCGAATGTCGGCTGAAAGTAGTCCATGTGCACTTGGTTGAGCAACGAAATCGTAATGATCACAAGCACGAACGTGCTCCACACGAACAACACTTCCCCCGTGCGAGCGAGCGTCTCGATACCGAGGTATACCCCGTACAAGATCACGACCATAAACGTGCCGCTGATAAACCAAGTCGGCGTCTGGGGAAGCACGGTTTTGCTCATGAAGTCGACAAGATTCCGCAGTACGAGTATGCTGAGCAGCAGGAAAAAAAAGACGAAAGTCAGTCCGATCGCCTTGCCGAACCATTTGCCCGCGATAACCTGCGAATATTGCACGATGCTAAGCCGGGGGAACCGTTTCATGAGCGTTAGATACACCAGGATAACGGCATATTGAACCGGAATAATGAGCAGCATCGATGCCCAGCCGTCTTGCTTGGCAATGGATATAACCGCAGTCGGCACGATTAGCGCGGCGCTTCCCAATGAAAACAAATAGACCAGCTTGGACATTTGGCTTGCGGTAATCTCGCCGTTTGAAAAGCCTTTTTCGATGGACATGCGTTATCCCCCCTTCAGCCATGCCATGATGGGCACGTATAGCGGCTCGAACAAGTTGGAAATCCAGTCCGTCGGCAGACTGACCGGCAAATGAAGCGCGATGGCAACCTGCACGACGGCCGCCACCCACAGAATAAGGGTAGCCCATACCGCCTCCCTTACCTGCTTTCTGGCCCGGTTCCGCTTAATGATGATGACGGTAGCGCCGATAGCGCAAACGCAAATCATGATTTCCTCCTGCATATGCTTCCCCTCATTTCGTTACGGTGTCCGTTCTTGAGCCCATGGAATCGACATGGCTGACGATTTCGATCCGATAGGGCACGCGAGCGAACATCCTATCCCAATCGGGAGAAAGCTTCTTCCAGATCGCCGGTTCATTGCGATATATTTGCTCTCCCCATCCCATTACGTCCACGTTTCTTCGCCGCAGCCAGATGGCAGCGGAATCGATTTCGTTGCGAATCGCGACGTCCAACTTCTCTTCGATCGTGTGCAGCGTGTGCTCGTAGTGAATGGACAGACCTTGGCAGGTTACTTCGTGGACGCTCGCATTCAGCCTGACATGGATGAGGATTTCCGGCAGCTCCCCGTCTTTATCGGGTTTCTTGGCCACGGTCTTGCTGTCCGTGTTGATGACCTCCGTCATATAATGGCCCTTGCCGTTGGCGCAAGGAAACTTCACCACGGTGTTCTCCAGCTTATCCAGCGCCCACCCTAGTCCGCGCGACTCTTTGACCGGCATGTAGCCAATCAGTTTATCGTTCTTGAATATCCCCATCGTCGTAAGCTCGGGCAGGACCTTGGGGTCGATGCGATCCACGATCTCCTTCGTACTGCCCGCTTCGGGGTCTCCCTCGACGCCCATCGCCGGCAAAGCGACCTGCTGATGCTCCGAACTGGCGATCCGCGTCAAATCGCGGACAAGTACGCTATAGACTTGGCCTTTGGCCTTCTGATCGACCGTAATCATCTCTTTCATTTGATTGGCGGGCACCGACTCCATCTGCGTCCGGATCTTGAGCAGCTTGGCCGCGCTTACGTTTCGCGCGATCACGACGCTGATGTCCGTACGGATATCGGCGTTGCGATCAATCAGATCGAGAAGCGGATAGATCCCCTTTCTCGCCGTCTTTTCGCTGATGATCAACAGCTGGGTATGGGAGAAAAACAATCTTCTGGACGTCTTTCCAGACATCTTCCGGATGGCCTCGAACAACGTGTCGCCCTTCTCGGTCAGCGTCATGACGGGACTGCCGTCGCCGCCTCCATCGCCGGTCGTCGCATTTTGCGGCAGTACGACCTGCACCGTAAGCTCGTATCGGAATTTGCCGCTTGGATCGTCATCCACGCCTAGCGCAATGACGACGCCAAGCTTATCAAGATAACGGATGTCCCAGCAGCCCGTCAGGGGGAGCAGCAACGAAAGGCCGATAAACGCCAACAACATTCTGCGAAGCAGACTCTTGCTCCGGGCGCCGGATCTCCGTTTCCTCGCGTAACCGAAGCGCCCGATCATTGGGATGGCTCCTTTCTAGGCTCCTCCGCAGAATTCTCCCGCCGCGAATTGTGGCTGGCCAGCATCTCCGGCCGCGCCTTCATCTTCCACAGCGGCGCGCGCAGCAACGTGTCCTTTAGATCCTTCCAGTAGAAAGGTCCGAACGGCTTCAAGTAAGGCACGCCGAACGAGCGCAGATTGCTGAGGTGGAGCAGAATAAGCAGCATGACGATCGCGATCCCGTAGAAGCCGAGCGTCGATGCCGCGATCAGCAGGAGGAAACGCAATAGCCGTGCCGCGATCCCGAGGGTATACACGGGAGCAACAAAGCTGGAGATCGCCGTAAACGACACGACGATAACGACGGCGGACGACACGATGCCTGCTTCGACCACCGATTGTCCGATAACGAGACCGCCGACGATGGAGATGGCGCTGCCTGCCGTGCTGGGCATTCGGAGGACCGCTTCCCGCAAAATTTCGAACACGAGCTCCATGATGAAGGCCTCCATATAAGCGGGAAACGGAACGCCCTCCCGCTGCGCCGCCAGCTTGAGCAGGAGCTGGGTCGGAATCATTTCCTGATGGTAGCCAATGATGGCGACATAGATGGAGGGCATAAGCAGCGCGATAAAAAACGATACGAATCGAAGCAGCCGCAGGAAGGTCGCCATCTGGAAGCTCTGGTAATAATCCTCCGCCGCTTGGAAGAACATGTTGAGCGTTGAAGGAATGACCAGGACAAACGGCGTTCCGTCCACAATGATCGCGATGCGCCCTTCCAGCAGATTACCCGCGATTACATCAGGCCGCTCGTGGCTGATTACGGTCGGAAACGGCGTCCATCGCTGATCGCCCATCAGCTCTTCGATATAGCTCGACTCCAGAATCCCGTCGATGTTTATGTTCTGAATCCGATTGCGCAAATCCTCGAGCACGCTCTCGTCCGCAAGACCTTTGATATACACGATGCCCACGGGCGTCTGCGTAATCTCGCCCACCTTATGCTGCTCGAGCCACAGCTTCGGGCTGCGAATTTTCCGCCGGAGCAGGATCGTATTGACCCGAAGCGATTCCGTAAAGCCTTCGCGCGGCCCCCGGATCAGCATCTCCGTCTTCGGCTCTTCCACGCCGCGCTTTGGTCCGCCGTACACATTGCATCCGATTCCTACCGCGCAGCCGTCGATAAGAATCAAAGCGTAGCCAAGGAACAATCTCTCGAAAATATCCTTGAACGTCTCGATCTCCACCATGAGGCCAATTGAAAGCAAATGCCCCTTTATTCGCCTAAGCACGGGCTCCTCCGGCGAGCTTTCGTCGGCGGGCCGCACGCGCAGCTTGAGCAGCTTTAGCTGGTCCAACAGCTCGTGGTCGTGTTGGATGGGACGCAGAATGAATTCGTCCGCCCGCTCCTCCTCCACCATTCCCTGGATGTACACGATGGCGATATCCTTGTCGCCGTCCTTGCCCTTGCGCTCGGTCAGGTTGAGTCCGCGAATGGTCAGGTCGGAGCTCTCGCCCATTTCCTCCTTGATCCTCTCCAGCAGCCGAGGGAGCTCCGGCAGAAGGGGCAGCTTCTCGTATGCCTTCATCTGGTTCTCGACAAGCTGGTCCGTTTCCGGCGAACGGCGTTCCTTGCCACCCGCTTTGCCTTGGCCGTTTTTCGCTTTCTTCGACATATACGTTCCGAACATGGATACCCCTCCGTTCCTCCGGGTCTGATACCCCATAGGATAACTCATCCATGGAAAAATTATGTGCCAGAAGAGCCGTCTATCAAGGAACGTCAAAGAGCCCGCGAAACGCTGACGGCGTTACGCGGGCTCTTCCGAGCTACTATTCTATCTATCGATGTTAGCGATGATCTCCGCAGCTATCTGACGCGGGATTCCGTCAGCTTGAACTGGCCGACCAGCTGGTGCATGAGCGACGTGATCGTCTCCACGTGCTGCGAGGTTTGCTGAACGTTGTCCATCTCCCCGATCAGCTCCTGCACCCGTCCCTCCACCTCTGCCGACACTTTGCGGTTCTTCCGGCTTACGAGAGCAATGTTCTCGAGCAGCTGGACGACTTCCTCGACGACCGCCGACTTGCGCGCGTCGCGACTGCTTGCGTCGCTGAGCGTCCCGATCGCGGCGGCCACGAGCTGGTTGCCTTCCTCGACGACCCGAGTCCCTTCTTCCATCGAAGCGAAAGCCTTCTTCGCTTCGGCGTAGATGTTATGCGTAATCGCGTGCACCTCTTCCGTCGACGCCTTCGTCATCGTAGCCAGCTTCCGAATCTCGTTGGCGACGACGGCGAAGCCTCTGCCCTGTTCGCCTACTCTTGCCGCTTCGATCGAAGCGTTGAGCGCCAATAGATTCGTTTGGGACGATATTTGCTCGATCACTTGCAGCACGTTCTGGATTTCTTGCACCGTGTTCATAAACGTATGGATCGTCCCATTGGTCTCGCCGACCTTGTCGGAGATATGCTTCATCTTGTCTCCGATCCGGTCGACCTCGGATTGCGCCACCAGAATCTGGCGCTCGGCCTCTTCTTCCATGCGCAGCAGCGTGTCCCGCATCGTATCCGCCGACTCCTTGGCCATGTCGATATCCTTAAGCTGCATCCGGATGCTGCCGATCATATCCGTAATCTGGCTGCTCACCCGTCCGGTGGAGCTCGTGGTCGCCGCCGCCGATTCGTTAAGCGTACGCTGGCTCGTCGTGACGTCCGATGCCGCCAGCTTCACTTGCAGCATTATGCCCTCTAGAGAGTCCATCATATTATTAAGCCATTTGGAGATATCCTTTAATTCATCCTGGTCGAATTGCCCCAGCTCCAGCCGCTGCGTCAAGTCGCCTTTGCCTTCGGCGTTCATCCTTATGAAACGAGTCAACGTCCGCATATGCTGCACGACGCGATTCTCTTCCTTGCGTTTGAAGGCGCCGATCACGACAAGCCCGAACAATAAATTAAAGACTCCGGCCGCTGCCGCGATCACCCAAGGAGAGCTCTGCCCCGCGATCAGTACGATCAGCGCGGCGGTCAACACGCTAGCGATAATCGTCGAGACGAGATGCAGTCTCCGCTGACGCCAGCCGATGCTTCGAATCCGGTATACCTCCTCAAGATCGCCCTCGCACATCATCCCCCACTTGTCCGGGCAATGCGGCAGCTGGAACGTAACGCCCTTGCCGATAACGGGAATATGGCGATAATCGGAGTATCCGGGAAATTCGACGAACAGATTGCTTCCGTTGCGAATCGTATTCGACACCCCTGGATGAAGCTGACCCGTCGCGGGATCCGTGAACAGCAGCTCCAGCTCGGTATGCTCCTTCACCGATACGGTGCCCCACTCCGTCTTGACTCCGTCCTTCAGGTTCTCCCCGTGCGTGAACGTGCGGTCCTCGAACCGGCTTCTGGATAGAGCCGTACCCGGTTTAATATGCCGATTGAGACCGGGCTCGGCCATAAACAGGTAATTGTCTCCGGAGTCCGGATAGATATGCCCGGATTCGCGCTGGATCAAATCTCCGATTACATCGTTGGGCACGCGTCCGCATAATGTGCCCGCCGCTTGGCCGCCAATCTCGATCGGCAGCATAAACATCAGCGTCATGGCATCGTGGAACGAGGATGTACGGGGGCCGATGGCTGTCGTTAATTCATCGTGATAAGGGCCGAACAGACATTTTCTACTATGCTGGCCCGATTGAACGGAGTAATTCAAGCCCGCATGCAGCAGGCTCTCCACGCCGTAAGCTACGCCAAGATGCTTATTGTAGGTGGACGCGGCTACTTTACGGTCTCCGTCCAAGAAAAAGATTTCCGTCATATCCGTCGCTCTAGCGAATGCAACGTCTAACTGAGCCGTCAATCTCTCCATATGCATGGCCGACTTCGCATTCGCGGCATCGCCATCCAGCACGCCGACGACCGTCGCGGCGATCCGCTCCAGCTGACGCCATCCGTCCTCCGCCCAGTTCATGAGCAGCTCCTTGCGCGTATCCGCGAAGCCTTCGAAAATTTGCTCTACGTCATCCTTGATATCTTTGTTTAGTCGCCACGAAATCCATAGCGGCAATCCGGCCTTCGCCCCTAGCCAGTCAAACATGAGCAGCTCCCCCGTTCTCCTATCCATCTCTCGTTTTTATGTTAACTATATTAACATACAAGAATCGACATTTGGAAATATTTATCGCGGGAAAGCACGAAAGATTTACTAATTGTTGTTTCGACAATATATTTGAATATTTATGTAATAATTATGGTTTTTTAGATCAATAAATTAATTGTTATAACGATTTGTTGTGGTTATGCGGCAGTGCCATGTTATCTATCATACCTCATTCTATCTCTATAGCACTTAGACCATGAACGTTGATGTCCAATAGTCATATACTGGCCTCATGACAACCTTTAGAGTCTTCCTGCCCGTCCTCACTCCAAAAAAAAAGAGAAGCAGAGCATAATGCTCTGCTTCCCTGTTATAAACCGAATTAACGGCCAACGCTGATCCGGTTCATCGCGCGCTGCAAGGCCAGTTCCGCTCTGCGGTAGTCGTACTCGTCTTGCTTGGAAGCAAGTCGATCTTCCGCGCGTTTCTTGGCGGCTTCCGCGCGTTTCACGTCGATGTCCTTCGACATCTCCGCGCTCTCCGCCAGGATGACGATTTTGTCCTTGCGCACTTCGATGAAACCGCCGTTCACGGCGACGATATCAACGACGTTCCCGCGCTTGATGGTTACCGGAGCGATGCGAAGCGGCGTTACGAACGGAATGTGGTTTGGCAATATGCCAAGCTCGCCTTCCGTGCCCTTAACGCTGACCATGTTCGCAGTCTCTTCGTACACCTTGCGTTCGGGCGTTACGATTTCTACCTGAAAGGTACTCATGTGGATTCCTCCCGCCTTTCGCTATTAAAGCGTGCTGGCTTTCTCCACGGCTTGTTCGATGACGCCTACATAACGGAAAGCTTCTTCCGGCAGGTTGTCATGTTTGCCCTCGAGAATTTCTTTGAAGCTGCGTACGGATTCCTTAACAGGAACGTAAACGCCTTTGTTGCCCGTGAACGGCTCCGCTACGTGGAACGGCTGGGACAGGAACAATTGGATGCGGCGAGCGCGGCCAACCGTTACTTTGTCTTCTTCGCTCAGCTCGTCCATGCCGAGGATCGCGATAATATCTTGAAGCTCTTTGTAGCGCTGAAGAATTCTCTTCACGCCTTGAGCTACGTTGTAATGCTCTTCGCCCAGAACTTCAGGCGAAAGGATACGGGAAGACGACGCCAGCGGGTCTACCGCCGGGAAGATCCCCATCTCGGAAATTTTACGCTCAAGGTTCGTCGTTGCGTCAAGGTGGGCAAACGCCGTAGCAGGAGCCGGATCCGTGTAGTCATCCGCAGGAACGTAGATCGCTTGGATCGACGTAACGGAGCCTTTTTTGGTGGATGTGATGCGCTCTTGCAATTGACCCATCTCCGTTGCCAGCGTTGGCTGGTAACCTACCGCCGACGGCATACGTCCCAGAAGGGCCGAAACCTCGGAGCCCGCTTGCGTGAAGCGGAAGATGTTGTCGACGAACAGAAGAACGTCGCGGCCTTCTTCGTCGCGGAAGAACTCGGCCATCGTCAGACCCGTCAAGGCAACGCGCGCGCGCGCTCCAGGAGGCTCGTTCATTTGTCCGAATACCATCGCCGTCTTGCTAAGAACGCCGGAGTCTTTCATCTCATGGTACAAGTCGTTACCTTCGCGCGTACGTTCGCCGACGCCCGCGAATACGGAGATACCGCCATGCTCCTGAGCGATGTTGTTGATCAGCTCTTGGATCGTTACCGTCTTGCCTACGCCGGCGCCGCCGAACAGGCCGATCTTGCCGCCTTTGGTGTAAGGTGCAAGCAAGTCGATTACTTTAATGCCCGTTTCAAGAATTTCCGCTTGCGTCGACAACTCGTCGAATGCCGGAGCGGAACGGTGAATCGGAAGATTCACTTCGGATGTTACGTCGCCGGCTTCGTCGATTGGCTCGCCGAGTACGTTAAATACGCGGCCGAGCGTCGGAGCGCCTACCGGAATCGTGATTGGTGCGCCGGAATCGATGGCTTCCATGCCGCGTACCAGACCGTCCGTCGTGCTCATGGCGATGGCGCGAACCATGTTGTCGCCAAGGTGAACGGCAACTTCAAGCGTAAGGTTAATGTCGATTCCGCCGTTTGTTGCTTTCTGGGCGATCTTAACCGCGTTCAGAATCTCCGGCAAATTGCCGCGTTCGAACTCAAGGTCGACGACCGGACCCATGACGGATACAACGCGTCCTTTTCTCATTGCTTTCCCTCCTGCTTCCTTCGGTTTATGCAAAAATATGAATTAAGATTGTGCGTTAGCTCCCGCGACGATCTCGGAAATTTCTTGCGTGATGGCCGCTTGACGCGCACGGTTGTACGTCAGCGTCAATTGGTTGATCATCTTCGTCGCGTTCTTGGTCGCGCTGCCCATTGCGGTCATGCGCGCGCCGAACTCGGAAGCTTTGCCGTCCAATACGGCGCTGTAGATCAGCGTCTCCGCGTACTTCGGCAACAGCACTTCCAGCACGCCTTCCGGCGACGGCTCGTATTCGTAAGCGGTGGCCTTCGCCGATCCTTCGCCGACGATTGCCTCGAGAGGAAGCAAGCGGGTTTCCGTAGGGATCTGGGTAATCGCGTTTACGAATTCGTTGTAATACAGGTAAAGCTCGTCGTAGGCGCCTTCCGCGAACATCTTGACGGCCGATGACGCGACCGACTTCACGTCGGCGAACGTCGGCGAATCCGACAACCCGATCACCTCTTCGACGATGGGCATGTTGCGGCGGCGGAAGTAATCCCGTCCCTTGCGGCCGATGACGAATAACGCGTACTCGTCCGCGGATTTATGCTTCTGCTGGATCGTTTGGGTCACTTTACGCAAGATATTCGCATTATAACCGCCAGCCAAACCACGATCCGAAGTAATGACGAGATAGCCCGTCTTCTTGATGGGACGGGACTCCAGCATGGGATGCTTCACGTCGTTCGATCCGGCAGCGATGTTCGACACGACTTCCTTCAGCTTGTCCGCGTAAGGGCGTGCAGCCGTTGCCGCCTGCTGCGCTCTTCTGAGCCGGGATGCCGCGACCATCTCCATCGCTTTCGTGATTTGCTTCATGTTCTGCTTGCTCTTGATCTCGCGTTTAATATCGCGCATGTTTGTTGCCACTTGGTTTCACCCGCCTTCGTGTGCCCCGAATCCATGGAGGTTCGAGGCGTGGTAAGGGCCTACGCCCGGATCTATATGCTAAGTACCGAGCGTAGGAAGATCTATTTATTAAGCGAAGCTTTTCTTGAAGGTTTGGATTGCAGCCACAAGCGCTTTTTCGTTGTCCGCAACCAGATCCTTGGTGTCGCGGATGGAAGCGCCGATTTCCGGATGATTGGAATCCAGGAACGCCAGGAATTCTCTCTCGAAGCGGCCGATCTTGTCCAGCGAGATGTCGTCCAGATGGCCTTTAACGGCGGTGTAGATGGACATGACTTGTTTCTCGACAGGCATAGGCACGTTAACGCCCTGCTTCAGGATTTCCATCGTGCGGGCACCGCGGTTCAGACGGGAAAGCGTCGATTTATCAAGGTCGGAACCGAACTGCGCGAACGCTTGAAGCTCGCGGTATGCCGCAAGGTCCAGACGGAGCGTGCCGGCAACCTTCTTCATCGCTTTGATCTGAGCGGAGCCGCCTACGCGGGATACGGAGATACCTACGTTAACCGCCGGACGTTGGCCGGAGTTGAACAGGTCGGATTCCAGGAAGATCTGGCCGTCGGTGATCGAGATCACGTTCGTCGGGATGTAAGCCGATACGTCGGAAGCTTGCGTCTCGATGAACGGAAGCGCCGTGATGGAGCCGCCGCCCAGCTTGTCGCTCAGCTTGGCCGCGCGCTCAAGCAAACGGGAGTGCAGGTAGAAGACGTCGCCCGGATAAGCCTCGCGGCCCGGTGGACGGCGAAGCAGCAAGGAAAGCTCGCGGTATGCCGCTGCTTGCTTCGACAAGTCGTCGTATACGATCAGGACGTGCTCGCCTTTGTACATGAAGTACTCGGCCATGGATACGCCCGCGTAAGGAGCCAAGAACAGAAGCGGAGCAGGCTCGGATGCGCTCGCCGTTACGACGATCGTGTATTCCATAGCGCCGTTGCGGCGAAGTGTTTCCACTACGTTCGCAACCGTGGATTGTTTTTGGCCGATGGCAACGTAGATACACTTAACGCCATTGCCCTTTTGGTTGATGATCGCGTCGATCGCGATCGCCGTTTTGCCCGTTTGACGGTCGCCGATGATGAGCTCGCGCTGGCCGCGGCCGATCGGAACCATCGCGTCGATCGCTTTGATGCCCGTCTGCATCGGCTCGTGAACGGATTTACGGTCGATAACGCCCGGTGCAGGGGATTCGATCGCGCGGGTTTGCGTCGTGCCCGTAGGTCCTTTGCCGTCAAGCGGCAGACCAAGCGGGTTAACTACGCGGCCCAGAAGCTCGTCGCCTACCGGAACCTCCATGATGCGGCCCGTGCGTTTCACTTGGTCGCCTTCGCGGATATCCGTGTATGGTCCGAGGATAACGACGCCGACATTGGACTCCTCAAGGTTGAGGGCCATGCCTACGACGCCGTTCGCGAATTCGAGCAGTTCGCCTTGCATCGCGTTCTCAAGGCCGTGTACGCGAGCGATACCGTCACCGACGTTGATGACCGTGCCGACATCCACGACTTGAATCTCGGATTTATATTGTTCGATCTGTTGTTTAATCAGCGTGCTGATTTCATCAGGTCTGATACTCAATTCGTTCACCCCTATCTACAGTGCTTTAGAATTTAAACGTTTTTTGTAAACGATCCAGCTTGCCGGACAAGCTTCCGTCGTACAGGCGATCGCCGATACGAACCTGAATGCCGCCGAGCAGCGATGGATCGACCGATTGCTCAGCTATTATTTTTTTGCCCGTGATCGTGCCAAACTCGGCCACGACGCCCGCGAATTCTTCCGCGGTCAGCTCGCGAGCGGAATAAACCGTCGCATGCGCTTGACCGAGCGCTTCGCCCGCGATTTTGGTGAACGCTTCGTACACGTCCGCAATGAGGGCTTGACGTCCCCGGGAAACGATGACTTGAAGCGTATTCAGCACGAGTACGGATACTTGATCGCCGAATGCCGACTTCAATACCGCCAGCTTGGAGGCCGGATCCACGCTAGGCAAGGAAAGGAACTTCTCGATTTGAGCGTCTTGCTTCAGAGCTTCCGCGATCAGCTTCAGCTGGGCTTCCACTTCCGAAACGGTGCCTTCGGCGGAAGCGAGCTCGAACAACGCTTTAGCGTAGCGCTTCGCTACGACCGTGTCGCGGCTCATTTGCTTCCTACCTCTTTGAGGTATTGGTTAACGATCTGCTCTTGCGACTTCTCGTCAACCTGCTTCTCGATAATCTTCGAAGCGATCTTCACGGAGATGCCGCCCACTTCGGAACGAAGCGCGGCAATCGCTTTGTTTTTCTCGCTTTCGATATCTTTCAGCGCGTCGTCCTTCAGGCGGGTCGCCTCGTTCTTCGCGGATGTAACGATCTCGTCGGCTTGCTTCGTGCTTGTCGTTCTAGCTTGCTCGATAATCGCGTAAGCTTCCTTGCGCGCTTGCTCGAGCGCAGCCTTCTGCTCTTCCATTGAAGACGCAGCTTCCTTGCGGCTCTTCTCGGCCGTGCTCATTTGCTCGCTGATCATCTTTCTGCGCTGCTCCATAATCGCGAACAACGGTCCGAAAGCGTATTTGCTCAGCAGCCAGTACAAGACCAGGAACGCCAAGATCGCAAACACTGTATTTTCCCATACAAAATCCATAGCTGCCACTCCTTCCTTTAAAGCTTGAAATGAGAAAAACTCCTGTCGGAGTACATCGAAGATGAGCGACCGCGTTTAAGCGGAAGTTTTAAATCGCCAATGAGAAAACCTCTATCGAGGCCTCTCAAGGATGAGCGACCGCGTTCAAAGGTAGGTTTATCGCCAATAAGAATTTGTAATTTCGGATGCTCCGAAAACTTATAAATTCTTATGTGGTCAGAAAAATCTTCTTTACGCTTTATCGCTTTAAAGAACTTGAACTTTCTGATGTGGTCAAAACGAAGGCGAAGAGGGCTAGGCCTTCCCCGCCATTGCATGTGAACTGTTTCTTAGCCGAAGAACGCAAGGAACGCGATAACTACGCCGATGATCGGCACAACTTCGACGATACCTACGCCGATGAACATCGTTGTTTGCAGCTTGCCTTGAAGCTCGGGCTGACGAGCGATGCCTTCGATTGTTTTGCTTACGATCATACCGTTACCGATACCCGCGCCAAGTGCGCCCAAACCTACTGCCAAAGATGCTGCCAAAACTCCGTAATCCATTGAAAAATCCTCCTCGAAATGGGGTTTATTGTTTATTGGTCGTGCTTGTATGACTTAATCCCGTATCGGGATCGCTTCGATCCGTTGCCGGGGTTTAAAAACCGTCAATCAATGATGCGCTTCTTCATCGTCGTGATGGTGAATCGTAGATTGCGAGATGTACACCATCGTCAGAATCGTAAACAGGAACGCCTGGATGGCGCCGACGAATACGCTGAAGCCCTGCCATGCGGCCAAGAACGGAATACCTACCCAGCCAAGCATCAGAATCGTCGAAATCAGAACCTCGCCAGCGAAGATGTTCGCGTAGAGACGAAGCGCGAGCGTGATGGGCTTCGAGATTTCCTTGATGATGTTCAAAGGAAGGAAGATCGGGAACGGCTCCACATAGTGTTTGATGTAATGCTTTCTGTTTTCCTTCAGGCCCAGATAATGAACCAGGAAGATAACAATCACCGCAAGTCCGGCCGTTACGGAAAGATCCGCGGTCGGAGACTTCCACAGCGACATGTGAACGTGGCCATGATGCTCGTGCAGCAGCGCTTCCGTTACTCCCAGCCAAGGAGTCACTTCGTCGATGTCGAAAACAACACCGAACGGCAGACCCAACAAGTTAGAAATGAAGATGAACAGAATCAGAGTCAGACCCAGCGATAGATAGCGCTTAACCTTCTCCATCGGCATGGTGCTCGCGATCGTGTTGTGCACGAACTCGACAACCCACTCCATGAAATTCTGCAGCTTCGACGGATTTTCTACGGACAGATTACGAACCGCGAGACGAGCAAGCACGAGTGTAATGATCATCGTGATAATGATCGTCGCCCACGTGGACAAGTCGATCCTAAAGTCCCCTATAGGAATAATGGGAAATTCATGCATTAAAAAATTTCACCCCTTTCCGCAGTTAAAGTCGTTTATGGTGAAGAAAAGCTGATACCAACATCATGAACGGCATCATCATGCAGGCGGCAAGCGTAGCCGGCAGGTTAAGCATATCCGGGTTCTTGAGGGCAATCATGGCCGCCAGCAGCACCATCGCGATGCGGCTGCCCAGCCCAAGACCCATCCTGCGGACGCTTCGGACCGCGAGAGCTTGTCCCACCATCTCTACTCTCCGCCTTAACAAAAGCGCATTCATGAAGCTTGCGAGTGCGCCCAGCAGCAGACCGGCAAATATAGCCTTGTGCTCCGGGAAGATGCCCCAGAGCAGCAGACATGCGGCCGCAAAAAAAAGCGCCCCGCGCATCGCCGTTCTAAAAATATTATCCATCTTGTCCTTTCATCACCTTTCTGACGATCAGAATGGCTGAAAGGAGGCCGACAGCCAGACCGACGAACAGCCCGGAGACCGTCCAGGCCTTGAGATCGCCCAAGCGTTCCCCAGCCATGGAGCCAAGCCAATAGCCCAAGAAAACACAAATTCCGACATCCACGCCAATAGCCCCGACCATCGCCGCGGCCTTCCATGGATTGTCTTGGTTGCCCTTCCCATTCATATCGCCCCAACCCCTGTCAATCCTCATTTATTTTATCGAAGCGCCGTAAGGTTTGTCAATTAAAAGAGCATCGAATTTTCTGCTAATGGAAGCGGAAAAACCCTTGCGCAACATGGGTTCCTCCGCCCTCGAAACCGTACAGTACTACTGTATGTTGTATATTTCGCATTCAGGCCGCAACCGCCATGGCAACTATGAACTTTGTGTGAACGGATTCGGCCGATTCTGATTTCTTCCAAAATGATGCAGGATCGCGTCGACGATGCGCTCGGAGGCCTTGCCGTCTCCGTAAGGATTGGCCGCTTGGCTCATTCGGCAATATAAGGACGTGTCGTTTAGCAGCGCTTTCGCGCGCTCGTACACATGCTCCTCGTTCGTGCCCACAAGCTCCAGCGTGCCGGCTTCGATGCCTTCCGGCCGCTCCGTCGTATCGCGCAGCACGAGCGTGGGAACGCCGAAGGAAGGCGCTTCCTCCTGCATGCCGCCGGAGTCGGTCATGATCATGTAGGCATGCGGGTAGATGTTATGGAATTCGAACACGTCCAGCGGATCGATGAGCCTGATGCGCGGGTGATCGCCGAGCAGCTCGCGCGCCGGCTCTCGAACGGCCGGGTTGGGATGAACCGCGTAGACGATCGCGACGTCTTCGTGCTCGTCCGCGATGCGCTTGACCGCGCGGAAAATATTGCGGTGCGGCTCGCCGAGCGATTCGCGGCGATGGGCCGTCATCAGGATCATACGCTTGCCCTTGGCCCACTCGATAACGGGATGGGTGAAGGAATCGTCCACCGTATATTGGAACACGTCCGTCGCCGTGTTGCCCGTTACGTAGATCGTGTCCTCCGACTTGTTCTCCTTGCGGAGATTGTTCGCCGACCACTCCGTCGGCGCGAAATGAATGTCCGACAGGACGCCTGCCAGCTGGCGATTCATTTCCTCCGGGTAAGGAGACATCTTGTTCCACGTGCGCAGGCCCGCTTCGACATGGCCCACCTTGATCTGCTTCAAGAAAGAAGCATAGCTCGCGAGGAAAGTCGTCTGCGTATCGCCGTGCACGAGCACGATGTCCGGCTTCGCTTCCGTCAGCACGGGCTCCAGCCCTTCCAGCACGCGAACCGTCGTCTCGGTCAGCGTCTGCCGTTCTTTCATGACGTTCAGGTCGTAGTTCGGCTCGATCTCGAAGAAATCGAGCACCTGATCCAGCATTTGGCGATGCTGCGCCGTCACGCATACGATCGACACGATGTCGCGATCCCGCTTCTGCAGCTCCAGCACGAGCGGCGCCATCTTAACGGCCTCCGGACGCGTCCCGAATATAGTCATAACTCTAAGTCTACTCAAATGTTCCCACTCCCACTAATGGTAGTTCAAAAACTCTACTTTTGATCACGAAGCCCAATTCAGGAAGCGTACTCGACGTCGAATCTTGAACTCAGCCGGCGTTTCCGGTGCTCACGTAGCTCTGCTACGCTCCGCTCCTCAACCCTCGGCTTCGTCCAACCTTCTCGGTGCTGAAAAGCAGATTTTTTGATCCTTTATTTGAACTACAACATTTTCAAAGTCAACTTCCTTCTTAGTTCGTGCCGAACATGCGGTCTCCGGCGTCTCCTAGGCCAGGCACGATATAGCCTTTCTCGTTGAGACGCTCGTCCAATGCAGCGATATAAACGTCGATGTCCGGATGCGCGTCCTGGAACGCCTTGACGCCTTCCGGCGCGGCGATGAGGCACATTAGCTTGATCTGGTCGCAGCCGCGCTGCTTAAGCGAGTTGATGGCCGCGATCGCGGATCCGCCCGTGGCCAGCATGGGATCGATGACGATCAGCAGGCGGTTCGGTGCGTCGGTCGGCAGATTTATATAATATTCCTTAGGTTGCAATGTTTCGTGATCGCGCGCCAGTCCGATATGGCCGACCTTAGCCGAAGGAATCAGCTTCAGTATGCCGTCGACCATGCCTAGTCCCGCTCTCAGAATGGGAATAAGCCCAAGCATCCGTCCCGAAACGACCTTCGCGTCCGTCTCCGCCACGGGGGTCTGCACCTTGATGGTGTCCAGCGGAATTTCCCGCGTAATCTCGTAAGCCATCAGCGTCGCTACCTCGTCGACAAGCTCGCGGAAGTCCTTCGTGTTGGTGTCCTTGTTGCGGATGAACGTCAGCTTGTGCTGAATTAGCGGGTGATCACAAATAACCAATTTGCTCATGGAGCATAATTCCTCCTACGTTTCCTTATACCTTCTATTGTGGCGATGTATGCCCTACTTTATCACGGTCACAATCCCATATATTATAGCACTGTCGTTTGGGCCTTGCATCCCGGTCCGCAAAAAAATAAATGCGCCGCATACGGTCGCAAAAACCGCGGTTTCTCCGAATGCGAAAACGCTTGAACGAGCCTGCTTGCATGCAGCGTGGCTGGCAACGAGACAGGCTCGTACCCACAAGCAGGGGCCCTCCAAGCTAAATGCGAGCAAGGGGCACTCCGGCCCAGTTTCAGGCGCCCCGCAACGACAAACAACCCCGCATCCCTGATGCGAGGTTGTCCATTACGCCGATCCTGCGGGCGGCCCGACTTGCGCCGACGCCTTGCCCGCTTGCCTGCGCATGCGCTTGCGTCTTCTCTCGGCCTCGTACGCTACCGCCCAGGCCGCCGCGAGCGAGACGCCGCATACGGCCGCGTAATGCATCAGCGAATAGTCGACGAGCAGCCAGTCCAGACCTGCCGCGCCCGCAAGACCGCGAACCGCGACGATGGCCGCCGGATGCAGCAGGTACAGCCACTGGCTGACGGCGCCGGAGAGGGGGCTCATGCGGACGTTCCACCGCAGCGCGAGCAGGAAGAGCGTCGCTACCGCCGGAAGAAGCATGACGTACATGCTGTCGTGCCGCGGCAGCTCCGCCCCGTGCAGCAGCATCCCTTCCGCATAGAGAGCGGCAAGCGACAGCGCGAACGACAGCGGCAGCAAAGACCGGCTAACGCCGGGCGAAACGGGGCGCCGGGCAGCCCATAATCCGAGCGCCAAGTAGACCGGGGCGAAAAAGAGTCCGTTGCGCGTATAATCGAACCACAAGAACAGCCAGTCGAACATTCCCTTCAGCAGCTCCGACCGGATCGCGAGTCCGTAATAGCTGTCCCCGAGAAGACCGATCCCGTACAGAGCGAAAGTAACGGCCAACACGCCGCCTACGGACAGCTTCTTATGAAGAAAATAAACGAGGTGAATGCCCAGCCACAGCGCCGGCAAATACCAGAGATGATAGAATGTGCCGTCGACCGCGACGTCCCTGATGACCGAGCCTGCCGTCATCCCCGCAGCGGCGAAGTCGCCTTTGTAAACGTTCAGCGGCACATAAAGGACGATGGCGATGCCGTATAGGACGGCGATCCGAACGCCGTATTTGCGCAGCGCCCTGCGATCTTTGCGAACGTGGCCCTTCAGCTTCCGGAAGAACAGATACCCCGACGCCATAAAAAACAAAGGCACGGCAAGCCGGGCAAGAATGCCCGTCAACAGGAAGTCGGGATAGTCTCCGTAGGTGAGCAGCGGCCCCGTATGGATCGCCACCACCAGAAAAGCGGCGAGGAGCTTGACGGCGTCGATGCCGCCGTAACGCCCGTCCGCCGCGTTAGACCGCATATCCGGCACCCTCGTACACGGTGACGACAAAGCCGTCTACGTTATTGCCCGATATCGTATAAGCCTCGCAGTCCGGCACCGGCACGGCCGTGTCGCCCGCCTCTTGGGCCGCCACGTAATAGATCTCCGCGCGCCACCCTTCCCCCGCATAAGCAAGCCGCTCCCCTTCGAACGAGAACATTCTCAGATACGCGATATACTCCTCCAGGCACAAGTCCAGGCTTTCCATCCACGCCGCGTGAGGAGCGCCGACGTAGCGGAAGTGCCACGGCTCGCAGGCGATGCCCGTGACGGATTCCTTGCCTTCCTTGTACCGCTGAACAAAGCCATGCGATGCCGCGAGCCGCTTAAAGGCTAGACAACCGCCTTTGTCGGGGAAAGAAGGCGCGATGAAGTCGAGACCGCCTCCCGTTCGCTCGCCTACGTCCACGGCCAAGCCCGTTTGATGCTCGCTTCGGCCCGGCAACGCCACATAACTAGCCGTGTAAGCCTCGCCGTTCTCGCGCAGGGATTGCTCGTAAATGGCCGTCTGCTCTTGCTTGCTCCGATAACCGCTGACAATGACGATATCCTCCGTCGCCTCCGCATCCGCGACTAACGACACCAGCCGTCTCAGGCACGCCCCCTCCAAAGCGATACCTTCATCTATAGCATGAACCCGTTCTCCCTCCGTCACGGCCGCCAAGTCTGGCGCATGGGATTCCAGAACGGGATGATCGGCATTCACAAGCACGAGATGCCCAAGGTGAACCTCTTCCCGCTTAAGCCATCTGGTTATTGCAGCATGGCTGCGCGAAGAATTCGCTTGCGAAGCATCCATCCGTCCATTCCGCTCGTTCGATGTTGTTCTCATCTCCAGCCTCCTCCATTCCGCTGTAAACCCGTTCCACCCGCGCGCTTAACGACGTCGACAATTCCTGCGGCACGCTGCCGAGCAGCAAGGCCAGCTCGGAGAAGGTAACGGACTCCTCGCCTTGCGTCCCCACAAGCACGACCTCCGTCCCCGGCTCACAATAGTCAGGCAGCTTGATCATAAGCTGGTCCATGCATATTTTGCCCACTACCGGAACCCGTCGACCCCCTACCAGCATCGCCGAATGGCGCAGGCTCTGCGACCAGCCGTCCGCGTAGCCGATCGGCACCGTGCCGATCCACTCGTCCTCTGCCGCGACGTAGGAATTGTCGTACCCGATACACTCGCCGGCCCGCAGCCGCTTGACGTGAATCAGGCTGCTCTTCAATCTCATCGCCGGACGCAGCCGGACCGAATGCACCAGCTTCTCGGGATAAAAGCCGAACATCGCCGCCCCGATCCGCACCATGTCCATCGCAAGCCCGGGGAACCTTAGCGCCGCGGCGCTGCCCGCGCAGTGATAATGGCGAACCTCGACGTCCGCTGCCTTGACCCACGCCTTCATCTCCAGAAAGGCCATGTACTGCCGCTCCAGAAAACCCGTATCTTCGCGGCCCGCCGTCGCAAAATGCGTATAAAAGCCGTCAACCTCAACGTCCTCCGCAGCAAGCCACGGAACGAGCTCGTCCCACTCTTCTTTCGTGCGCAGCCCGATACGCCCCAGTCCAGTATCGACCTTGACGTGCACCCTCAGCTTTTCCGGGCAGGAAGGCAGCCGATAAGGCGCCATCCGTCTGAACCAATCCGCCCCCGTCACGGTCACCATCAGCTCGTGCTCCAGCGCCAGCATGACCTCCGCGGGATGTATCGGCGTAAGGATGAGAATGGGCAACGCGCAACCCTTAGCCCGAAGCTCCAACGCTTCGTCCAGGTACGCGACGGCGAGCATGTCCGCTCCCGCAAGCTCGGCCATCGCGGCCGACTCGGCGCCGCCGTGGCCGTAGCCGCCGGCTTTGACGACGGCCATCAGCTTGACGCGGGGCGGCAGCGAAGCTTTGATTTGCCTAATATTGTCCCTAATGACGCCTAGATCCACCTGAGCTACCGTGTCCCGAAACATCGTCTCACCTCGTATACCGGATCGTTCCCTTGTCGGCGTGTTTCATGAACGCGTAATCGATCAGCTTGCCGATCAATTCCGAATAGGTCGTGCCGTCCGTGCGCTCCCACATGGCCGGATACATGCTGGTTGCCGTAAAGCCGGGCAGCGCGTTGATTTCGTTCAAATACAGCTCGCCCTCCGCGTCCAAGAAAAAGTCCACTCTCGCCAGCCCCGAGCCGTTCAGCGCCCGGTAAGCCCGAAGCGCAAGCTCGCGAATCCGCGCCGTCATCCCTTGAGGCAGCTCCGCGGGAATCGACATGACGAGCTCCTTGTCCATATATTTCGATTCGAAGTCGAAGAAGGCATGCCGGTGAATAAACTCCCCGGGCAGCGAAGCGATCGGCCGGTCGTTGCCCATTACCGCCACTTGAATCTCGCGTCCCGGAACTTCCTTCTCGATGACAATTCTGCGATCGTAGCGCAGCGCTTCCTCGATGCCCGCCTCCAGCCGCCGTTTGTCCTCGCAGCGGCTGATGCCGATGCTGGAGCCTAGCGTGGCCGGCTTCACGTAGCATGGCAATCCCAGCTCACGCTGAGCCTGCTCCATCAACTGCGGCCCCCGCTCCAGCCATTCCTCTAGGCCGAAGGAGATATGCGGGGTCTGCGCGATACCCTCCTGCGCAAGCAGCCGCTTGGAAACGGCTTTGTCCAGCGCGAGAGCCGCCCCGAGCACGCCGTTGCCTACGTAGGGAATATCCAGCAGCTCCAGCAAGCCCTGGACGGTGCCGTCTTCGCCATAGGAACCGTGCAGCAGCGGCAGAGCTACTTTTTTGCCCGGGGCCGAGAAGTACGTTCGCAGCACGTTGCCGATCGTAACCGCCGGAAGCTCCTCTCCCTCGTCTTCTTGACGGGGCAGCGTCAGCTCGTCCATGCCGGACGGCGGGCCTTCTTGAAGCCCGGCGCAGCGCCACGCTCCGTCGCGGGTTATATAGATGGGATAAACATCGTAGCTTTGCCGATCGATGGCGTTCAGCACCGTATTCGCCGTCCGAAGCGACACCTCGTGTTCGACGGATTTGCCTCCGTAGAGGACGAATAATTGGGTTGTCATGAGATGTTGCCTCCTATTAACCTTTTAATGGAATTGGAATTCTATTTTTATAATGGATGTTCAAAAAGTTCGGTTTTCAGTACAAGAGCGTATGCTTCCGATGCTGCGTTTTTTCAAAACGCTGTAGAAGGTTGAAAGAAGCTAGAACATGAGGAGCGGAGCGTAGCAGAGCTACGTGAGCACATCACTGGATGGTTCGGCTAACCCCGGGCCCCGCGAAAGTAATCGGAATTAGCATCGAAGCTTCACTTCACTTTCGTGGGTATCAGCAAAGATTCGATGTCGAACAAGCTTCTAGGAATACTTCGTAATGGAAAGCGTACTTTTTGAACTACATCTAACGATAACGGAGATTCATTAAGAGGATTGAAAGCAAATCATAACAAAAGCTTAATTTAATTTAATGGACCTTGACGCCGTCATAAGTCCGTTTGTTGTTCACTTTCGCGCGCCGGATGCCGTTAATAGTAGAAGAGGAAGATAAATCCACCTAAGAAAGGACAGGGATGTAGTGAATTTAAAGAATAGTTGGAGCTTGTCGCTCAAGGATGCCCGCAGATGGCTGTCGGCCGCGCTGGCGATCGCTCTATTGCTGGGAACGTTTGGCGGAGTCGCGCATGCGGCGGAGGATGCCGTAACCGGAATCGAGCTGGAATACGAGGATGCCGATTACAATTCCTCGCTTTCCGCGCTCGAAATGTTCGTGGAGGACGATAAGGTGGCCGTAACGGTTCTGGCTTCCATCTCGGGCTCCGCATCCAAAAAAGACGTGACGGCCGAAGCGGCATGGAAAACGTCGAACAGCTCCCTAGTCAAAGTAGACAAAGGCGTATTGTCGGGGGTCGGCTCGGGAACGGCGACCATCACCGCTACTTATAAAGGCTTCAGCGCAACAATCAAGGCCAAATCCGATTTCATCTACGACGAAGTAACCTTGAAGCAAGGCGATGCCGAGGCTCCTGCCACGATCGCGGACATCAAGCTGGGCGAATCGCTCGAATTCACGCTGGACGGCAAGAAGGGCAACGCCGAAAGCGTGGACATCTCTTCCGACGCGATTTGGACGACGTCCAGCTCTTCCGTGGCGACGGTCGACAAGGGCGAGATCACGCTTGTCGGAGCAGGCACGGCCACGATTACGGCCAAATTCAAAGGCAAGTCCGACTCCGTCAAGATCACGGTCACTTCGCCTTACAAGTCGATCGAGATCGCTCCGAAGCCGGAGGGCAACCTGCTCGACCTGGAGGTCGCGGCTCCCGACGTTAACCTGAGCGCTCTGGCGACTCCCAAGACGGGCAGTGTTCTCGACGTAACCCAGGACGCCAAGTGGACGAGCGCGAACACCAAGATCGCGACGGTCGATAAAGGCGTCGTGACGCCCGTAGGCGCCGGCAAGACGACGATTACCGTCTCCCATCTTGGGGTTACGACATCGATCAATGTCGTCGTGCGCACGCCTTACCAATCGATCAAGCTATCGCCGGAGAAGGAGTTCCACATGCAGCTCCAAGACGGCGATCTGCAGGTTCGGGCGGACGTGCTCACGAACTCGAACGATGAAGAAAACATTACGGCCTTAGGCGAATGGACTTCGTCCGACGTGACCGTCGCCATCGTATCGCAACAAGGCAAAGTGACGCCGAAAGGCGTCGGCACGGCCAAGATCACCGTTTCGTACAAGGGCATTAGCCGAAGCATCGACGTTACCGTCTATCCCAGCATCAAGAAGCTGAAGGCCGAGAAGACGAGCATCGACGCCTTTAAGGGCATCTCGGGCGATCTGCCCAAAATTACGGCAACCACCTTCGACGGATCGACCGTCGACGTCTCCAAGCTCGTGAAGTGGAGCAACGAGGATGACGAAATCGCGACGCTCGAAGGGCTGAAATGGACGGCGGAGAAGCTCGGCGAAACGACGTTCACCGCAACTGCGGAAGGCATCGAGGTCGACGTCGACTTGATCGTTCACCTCAAGCCGGTCAAGCTGATCGCCGAAGCCAAGGACATGAGCGTCATTACCGGCAAGTCGACGGAGCTGCCGCAAGTTTCCGTCATCTACGAGGATGGCGAAGAAGCCGACATCTCCGAATCCATCGAATGGAAGACCACTTCGGATAACATCCTGCTGCTCGAGAAGTCGATGAAGGGTCTCGAGGCGTCCACCGTCACGCTGACCGGCACTTATTTGTCGAAGACCGTTTCGGTTCGGGTGAAGATCGAAGAAGAAATCGTGAAATTCGTGGTCGAGCCGTCCGTGATCGAGCTGAATCCGGGGCGCTCCAAATCGATCAAAGTATACGGCTATTATAAAGACGGCAAAAAAGTATCCATCGGCACCAAAATGAACTGGTCCGTCGCCAACATGAACGTCGCGACCGTAAGCGGCTCCTCGTCCGTCAAAGCGATGGGCGTCGGCGCAACCAAGGTTACCGGCTCCTATCAAGGCAAGACCGTCGAGATCAACATCGTGGTCACGCCTAAGCTGAAGTCGTTGCAGCTGTCCGCCAAGTCGGCTCAGCTTGCCGTCGGCGCTTCGTATAACGTGACGGTCCAGGCCATCTACTATACGGGCAGTCCGATCGACGCTACGGCTAGCGGGGTATGGACCTCGTCCAAGACCGGAGTCGCAACGGTGGTTGACGGCAAAATCACCGCCGTTGCCAAAGGAACCTCCACCATCAAGGTCGCTTTCGGCGGCAAAAGCGCGACGTTCCGCGTGACGGTGAAGTAATCTTGAACCAAAAACAATAACTGCTTAAACGAAACAAGCCCTCCTGCCAAACAACAATTTGGCAGGAGGGCTTGTTTTATTTTTGTGATGATTTTGGGTGTCGGATTGGATTTCCTGAAATTGTTTTGGGCAACTAATAGAAGGTATAATAGGATTGGATATTAGGAAAGGTGGCGCATATGATTGCATTTGCCAAAAGATTACTTAGACGATCTATTAGTGCGTATGACGCATCATTCTTCCGCAATAGAAAATAACACAATAACACTTAGCGAAACCATCTCTATTCTTCTTCATCACACGATTCCAAATAAAGTATCTGTGCGTGAATTCTACGAAGTCGAGAATCATCGGTTGGCTTTCGAATACATTATTGAGCAGATTGACCAAGAGCTATCGATTTCTCTGATGCATGAGGTACACTCCCGTTTAATGGATCGACTTCATCATGAGAGAGGACGGTTCAAATCCCAGGAGAATGCGATTGTAGGGGCCAGCTTTCAAACATCCTCTCCTGCGGAAACGCCGTCATTGATGTATCAGTGGATTCAAAATCTGAACCACCAGCTTCAACTTGCCAAATCATCAACCGAAATTATTACTTCCATTTGTTCGAGCCATATTCAATTCGAGCGAATCCATCCGTATGCAGATGGAAATGGTCGAACTAGTCGCTTACTCATGATGCATCTCTTGTTGCAAAATAAGGTTTTACCGCTTGTGATCCAAAAAGAGAATAAGCACGAATATATTCAGTTCCTTGAAGAACAAGATGTAATCGGATTTTCGCAGTATGCAGTAGCCACAATCGAGAAAGAACGACAGCGTTATAACGCGTTTTTGAACTCGCTTCCAAAGGAATAATGCCAACTTGAAAATATATGGCTCTGGTCCGGTACGAACAACTACAGCGAAGGCCATTGGCACCCAACCAAGGTGAAACGGCTGTCGCCGTCTTTGGCGGCGCAGCGCGTTTCATTCCGAGAATTCTAAGCTCAGATAAGATGCAAAACTTATAAATTCTTAGAATTTAAAAAAGCGAATTCCGTATTTGCATCGCAAACACGGAATTCGCTTTTCCTTTTTAACTTTCGATTCCCTTGATTAAGCGTAATGGCAGGATGCAAAGTGTCCTTTGCTTACTTCCACCAGCTTCGGTTCGTCGGTCTTGCACTTGTCCGTCGCGAGCGGGCAGCGGGTGTGGAACTGGCAGCCCTTCGGCGGATTGATCGGACTCGGCAGATCGCCTTTGAGCACGATGCGTTCGCGAGTCGCCTCGACCTGCGGATCCGGGATCGGAATCGCGGACAACAGCGCTCTCGTGTACGGATGGCGCGGGTTCTCGTAAAGCTCGCCGGATTCGGCAAGCTCGACGATCTTGCCGAGGTACATCACCGCGACGCGGTCGGAAATATGCTTAACCATCGACAAGTCATGCGCGATGAACAGATACGTCAGCCCCATCTTGCGCTGCAGCTCCTGCATCAGGTTGACAACCTGAGCCTGGATCGACACGTCGAGGGCGGAGATCGGTTCGTCGGCGATAATAAACTTCGGATCTACGGCAAGCGCGCGCGCGATGCCGATCCGTTGACGCTGGCCGCCGGAGAATTCGTGCGGATAACGCGTCGCATGCTCCGGATTCAAGTTCACGAGATCCAGCAGTCCTTCGACTTTGCGCTTGCGCTCCGCTTTGCTGCCCGCGAGATTGTGGATGTCCAGCGCTTCGCCGATAATGTCGGTGACCGTCATACGCGGATTAAGCGACGCGTAAGGATCCTGGAAGATCATCTGCATGTTGCGTCGAAGCGCCTTAAGCTCGGCGCCCTTCTGCTTGTAGATGTCCTTGCCGTCAAACGTGACGCCGCCGCTGGTCGGCTCGTACAGACGAAGAATCGTACGGCCGGCCGTCGACTTGCCGCAGCCGGATTCGCCCACGACGCCTACGGTTTCGCCGCGGCCGATCGTGAACGAGATGTCGTTGACGGCTTTCAATATATTGCCTTTGCCAATATTAAAGAACTTGCGAAGGTCGCTTACTTCTACCAATGGAGTGTTCTTGCTCATACCGGTACCTCCCGGTCCGCGTACTCATGCAGCATCCAGCAAGCGGCGGCATGCGAATCGCTGCCCTTGATCGCGTGCAGATTGGGATCGTTGTCCACGCAAACCTTCATCGCTTCGTCGCAGCGAGCGCAGAAGCTGCAGCCCGCGGGCGGCTTGATCAGATCCGGCGGCGTGCCCGGAATCGGAATCAGCGGCTCGTCCTTCCTCTGGTCCAGACGCGGCAAGGAACGCAGCAGCCCTCTCGTATAAGGATGCTGCGGATTTTGGAAGATCTCCCACTTCGTGCCCGTCTCGACGATACGGCCAGCGTACATGACGATGACGCGGTCGCAGACGTCGGCAACGACTCCGAGATCATGGGTAATAAGAATAATAGAAGTGCCCATCTTCTGCTGCAGATCCTTCATGACGCGCATGATTTGCGCCTGAATCGTCACGTCCAGCGCCGTCGTCGGCTCGTCCGCGATAAGAAGCTTCGGATTGCAAGCAAGCGCGATCGCGATCATGACGCGCTGGCGCATGCCGCCGGAGAATTGATGCGGATATTGTCTGATCCGCTGCTCCGGATTCGGAATGCCGACCAGGTGCAGCATCTCGATCGCCCGTGCCATCGCCTGCGACTTGCTTACGTTCTGATGCTTGATCAAACCTTCCGTAATCTGGGCGCCGACCGTAAGCGTAGGGTTCAGCGACGTCATCGGATCCTGGAAGATCATGCCGATTTTGTTGCCGCGCACGTTCTGCATTTCGCGCTCCGATAGCGACAGAAGCTCCTGGCCGTCAAACTTGACCGAGCCGTTCTTGACGCGGCTTGGCGGAGACGGATTCAGCCTCATGATGGATTGGGCGGTTACGGACTTGCCCGAACCGGATTCGCCCACGATCGCCACGGATTCCCCTTCCTTGACGTCGAAGCTTATATCGCGAATCGCTTGTACTTCCCCTCCGTACACGTCGAAGGACACGCTAAGGTTATTCACTTCCAGCAAGGTCTTCATGAACAATGACCTCCTCTCGGCTAGCTTGATGTTATTTTTTGAGCTTCGGATCGAATGCGTCGCGCAGACCGTCCCCGAAGACGTTAAAGGCAAAGATGGTTACGCTGAGGAAGATGGCCGGGAAGAACAAACGCCAAGGATAGTTGAAAATGCCGCCCACGCCGTCGTCGATCATCGTTCCCCACGATGCTGCCGGCGATTGAACCCCTAGACCCAAGAAGCTTAAGAACGCTTCGGTGAAGATGGCGCTCGGGATGGTCAGGGTGAGCGTAACAAGAATGGGGCCCATCGCGTTCGGCACCAAGTGACGGAAAATAATGCGCATCGCGCCGGCGCCAAGGGACTTGGAGGCAAGCGCGTATTCTTGATTCTTAAGCTGCATGATCTGGCCGCGCACGATCCAGGCCATGTTGATCCAGCCCGTGATCGACATCGCGACGATGATCGTCGTAATGCTTGGCTCCATGACGACCAGGAGCAGGATAACGACAAGCAGATATGGAATGGAGTACAAAATTTCGGCGAAACGGTTCATGACTTCGTCGACTTTGCCGCCGTAGTAGCCCATGATGCCGCCGTAGATGACGCCGATGATCAAATCGATCAACGCTGCCACGACGCCTACGAACAGGGAAATCTGAGCGCCTTTCCACACCCGCTCGAACATGTCGCGGCCGAGATCGTCCGTGCCGAACCAGTGCTTGCCGTCCGGCGGCTGGTTCGTATTGGTCAGCTCGTTCGTGAAGTGGTCATAGGGCCAGAGCATAGGCACGAAAATACAGCAAACGACTAATGCCGCGATAATCCAGAAGCCCAGCATCGCGAGCTTGTTGCTCGTGAGGCGGATCCGGATATCCTGCCATGCGGTCAGCGAGGCGCGGCCGACTTCGTCGACGCGAACCTCTTCTTTGCGCAGCTTCTGGAACATGTCGGGAGTAAGCGCGTCCGAGCGTTCCTTGCCGAGCGGTTTCGGATTGTTATTGGACATCGTTTATTTCCCCACCTTTCCGCCGGCGCGCATACGCGGATCCACCAGTACATATGCGATATCCGACAAGAAACGGCACACCATCAGAATGACGGCGTAGAAAATGGTAATGCCCATAATAAGCGGATAGTCGCGATCTATGACACTCGAAACAAAGTGTTTGCCGATGCCCGGAATCGCGAAAATTTTCTCCACGACGACGGAGCCCGTAATGATGCCGGCAGTCAGAACACCCAAATAAGTGACGACCGGAAGCATGGAGTTCCGCAGCGCGTGCTTCGCGACGATGACATAACCGGCAAGCCCTTTGGATTTGGCGGTTTTAATAAAATCAGCGTTCAGTACTTCGATCATGGTCGATCTGAGAAGACGTGCGATAAAGGCGATCGGACCGGATGCCAGAGCGATCGTCGGCAATACGTAATCCATCGGGCCGTTCAGACCCGCAACCTCAAACCACCCTAGCTTGGTGGCCAAAAAATACTGCATGACGGGAGCAAGCACAATACTCGGAATCGCAAGGCCTATAACGGCCAAAATCATAGCTAAATTGTCGATAAACTTCCGATGGTACATCGCCGCGAGAATGCCCAAAATACAGCCTACGACGACTGACGTAATGATGGCCGCGACGCCCAGTCTAAGGGAAGGGCCAAACGATTGCGCGATCATCTTATCCACCGATTGGAACTTTTTCTTCATGGAAATGCCCATGTCGCCTTGAAGAAGGTTTTGCAAATACTTGCCGTACTGCACATATAAAGGTTTGTCCAAGCCGTAATACGCTTCCAAGTTTTTCTGGACGGCTTCGCTAGTCGCCTTCTCGGCTTGCAGCGGGCTGCCCGGTATCGCGTTCATCAGCATGAACGTTGCCGTTACCAAGATAAACAAGGATAGAATCATAAACAGGAACTTGCCGGAAATGTAGCGGAGCATACGATCACCCACTCTCTCACAATCTTTATTTGCATTTCAAAAGGGTATATATAGAGAGACTATATATACCCTTTTGGACAGTTACTCTAAGTTAGTCGCTATAGAGGTCGTTCAAGGTTGAGTGACCTTATTTCTTGCTGCCGTATACCCAGTCGATATGGCCCGCATAGTCGGATACTACGTTCTCGATGCCTGGCTTGATCATCGTTACAGTCGTGTAGTAGTAAGCCGGCAATACGGCCATGTCGTCTTGAATCGCGATTTTTTCGGCTTCAGCCAGCATTTCAACCGTTTTCTCTGGGGATTCCGCTACAAGGGAATCGTTCAGAAGTTTATCAACCGCAGGGTTGTTGTATCTGCCGTCGTTGTTGCCGGATTTCGAGTGAATCAGGTCGTACGTGAAGTTGATCGGGTGGTTGATGTCCGCGCCCCAACCGGAGCGAGCGATGTCGAATTGGCCGGCTTTACGAGTCTCGAGGAATGTACCCCACTCTTGGTTAGCCAATTTCACTTCTACGCCCAGCGTCTTGCGCCACATGTCGACTACCGCTTCAGCCAGCTTCTTGTGGCCTTCGCTCGTGTTGTAAAGCAAGGTTACTTCAGGAAGAGCGGTCATGCCCTCTTCGGCAAGTCCCTCTGCAAGCAATGTTTTCGCCTCTTCAACGTTTTCTTTGAAGAAAGCGTCCGGATACGTCTCGCGGAACATCTTGCCTTCCACGCCGGCGATGCTCGGCGGTACCAGGCCGTAAGCCGGCTGTTGGTTCGCTTGGGCAACGTTGTCGATCAGGGATTGACGGTCGATTGCCATGGAGAAGGCTTTACGAACTTTGACGTTCGAGAAAGGCGCTTTCTCTGTATTGAACAGGTAGTAATAAGTCGAAGCAACGGAAGTTACTTCCGCTTTCTTCTCTTCGATCAGCTGTTTCGTCAGGTCGGTTGGCACGGAGCCCGCTTGAGCGCCGATCCAGTCGATTTTGTCCGTCTCGAACAGTTGGTATACCGTGTTCTCGTCTTCAACCAGGGAGATCGTTACCGTGTCGAAGTTGATGGCGTCTTTGTTGTAGTAGTCAGGGTTCTTAGTCAGAACCAGCTTGTCCGCGTGAGCCCATTCTTTCAGAAGGAAAGGACCGTTGGACACGATTGTTTTTTGCTCTGCGGCCCAAGCCTCGTTGCCTTCAACCGTTGCCTGGTGAACCGGCAGGTAAGTATAGTGGGCAAGCAAGCTAGGGAAGTAAGGAGCTGGCGTGTACAGCTTAACTTCCAGCGTGTAGTCGTCGGTTGCTTTAACGCCTACATCGTCGGCCGAGCCTTCGCCGGCATTGTATTTCTCGCCGTTCTCAAGGTAGAACAACATGTATGCATACTCGGAAGCCGTTTCCGGGTTCAAGCTGCGTTTCCAAGCATATTCAAAATCATGAGCAGTAACGGGATCGCCATTGCTCCACTTCACGTCGTCGCGAAGCTTGATTGTGTAAGTCTTGCCGTCTTCGGATGCCGTCAGTTCTTTCGCGATCGCGTTTTCCGGCTCGCCCTTCGTGTTCAAGCGAGTAAGGCCTTCGTACAAGCCTGCAGCCACGATGCTGGACTGCGCGTCCGTCATCAGAGCCGGATCCAAGCTTGGCGGTTCGCTTGCGAGGGTGAAGCGGAATTCCTGAGGAGCCGTTGTTTCTTCTCCTGCATTGTTGCCGCTGTTGTTCGTCGGTTCAGGCTTGTTGTTGTTGCCCGAACAAGCGGTCAACAGCATGCTGAACGCGATAACAAGGACTAGCATGAATTGCGCTGGCTTTTTGAAACTCCCTTTCACATACATCAACTCCTAATTTTATATATAATTTTTTAAAACCGTGTTGAATGTGGCTCGGAAATGAATTTCAATGTCCGTGTCATAATTTCTCACATGAAAAATTATTTATTCGACGTTAAACAATATACAACTTAAAATTAATAATTGTCAACAGATAACTTGTCCGAAAAACTTTCCAGCCGCCTTTTTACTATGTCCATGCTAGCGGAATATTATGAGCCGCCTGGGTTTTCTTATTATTGGCACTATCTTTAACGCGTTGACGCATATTTGAACTAATACATATACGCATTAGTGCATTTTTGCGCTAATACGCCTCTGTATTGACTTTGCAACGCGTCTAACCCTTGTACTATCCTGCCAACTCGCATACGAACCAACTATACAATCTTCTCTCCTGTGTGTCGAAAAACGACACGGATAGCCTCTTCTCTTGGAACTTTCAACCTTTCAAACACCTTGACCATGTCTGTTTTTTATGTAAAATAATGATTTCGGCATTACATAAAAGTTATATTATTCCATAAATATTTATCTCCTATATATTTGAACATGCACGCAAAAAAGCACCGTTGTAGCATTTTGCCACAACGGTGCTTTTTTCATGCGCTATTTATTTTAGTAAGTCATGTTCGGATATAATGGATATTGCGCCGTCAAATTGCGAACCATGCCGCGGGCCTGGTCCAAAATGGCGCCATCCTCCGGATTGTTAAGCACGAGCGCGATGACCTCCGCGATGACCTTCATCGCGTCTTCGTTCATGCCGCGAGCGGTAGCCGCCGGCGTGCCGATCCGAATGCCGCTGGTTACGAACGGGCTTGTCGGGTCGAAAGGAATCGCGTTTTTGTTCACCGTGATGCCTACTTCGTCAAGCACGTGCTCGGCGGCTTTGCCCGTGATGTTCAGATTGCGCGTATCGATCAGCATAAGGTGGTTGTCCGTGCCGCCGGATACGATGTTTATGCCTTTGGAGAGCAGCTCCTCGGACAATACCTTCGCGTTCTTAACAACGTTTTGGGCGTATTGCTTGAACTCCGGCTGAAGAGCCTCGCCGAAAGCTACCGCCTTGGCCGCGATAATATGCATCAGCGGGCCGCCTTGGGAGCCCGGGAATACGGCTTTGTCGATGGCAGCCGCCCATGGCTTGCGGCACAGAATCATGCCGCCGCGCGGACCGCGAAGCGTCTTGTGCGTCGTCGTTGTCACGAAGTGCGCGTGCGGTACAGGGCTTGGGTGCAGACCTGCCGCTACAAGTCCTGCGATATGAGCCATGTCGACCATGAAGAGAGCGCCGACTTCGTTCGCGATTTGGCCTAGCTTCTCGAAGTCGATGACGCGCGGGTACGCGCTAGCTCCGGCTACGATCATGCGCGGGCGATGCTTGAACGCCAGCTTGCGAACTTCTTCGTAGTCGATCGTGAAGGAATCTTCTTGCACGCCGTAAGCCACGAAGTTGTAGAGCAAGCCGGATGCGTTGACCGGGCTGCCGTGAGTCAAGTGGCCGCCATGGGCAAGATTCATGCCCAGTACCGTGTCGCCGGGCTGAAGAGCCGCCAAATATACGGCCATGTTCGCTTGAGCGCCGGAGTGCGGCTGCACGTTCGCGTGTTCCGCGCCGAACAGCTCCTTTGCGCGATCGCGCGCCAGATCCTCGACGATGTCGACATGCTCGCAGCCGCCGTAGTAGCGCTTGCTCGGGTAGCCTTCCGCGTATTTGTTCGTAAGAACGGAGCCCATGGCTTCAAGCACGGCTTCGCTGACGATGTTCTCGGATGCGATGAGCTCAATGTTGTCGCGTTGGCGTTGCAGCTCCAGGCCAAGCGCTCTTAGTACTTCGGGATCTTGTTTGCGTAGATTTTCCATATCGATGATTCCTCCTAAAATGTTGTTTTTATTATTCGCAATGATGCGCCGATTGACCGGCCGTCAGGTTCGTCTGCGGTTCGTACACCGCCCGAGCGCCCCCAATTAGCTTTGGTCTCGTAATCGCCATGGTGACATGCGCTTCCCCGATCGTACGGATGGACGGACGCACGGGCACGGCAACCCGCTTGAGATGCATGCCGATAAACGTGTCTCCGATGTCTATACCCGCGTGGGCCGAAATCGACTCCGCCAGGCACGGTTGCTCGAACCGTCCGAATGCGTAAGCGGCCATGGAGCCTCCCGCCTTAGGAATCGGCACGGCATGCACAAGCTCCAGGCCGTATGTCCGCGCCGCCTCTTCTTCGATGACGAGCGCCCGGTTCAAGTGCTCGCAGCATTGATACGCCGGGATAAAAGAGATGTCCTTCCTGGCCGCTTCGACGCCCGCGTAGATGGCAGCGGCCGTATCCAGAGCTCCCGCCGTGCCGATCCTTTCGCCGATTACTTCGCTGGTGCTGGCTCCAATGACAAGCAGCTCGCCCGCCCGAAGACGCCCGGCCGCCGCCAACTCCCTTACGATCGTCTCCACGGAAGAGGACCAGGATGCCGGGTCGTTGCCGCGATCGACAGTAGTCATCGTTCACCGCCTCCTTACATCCGCTTTACGCGCGCGTGTTGTATTTCTGTTCGATGTCCTTCACCTTGTTGACGCGGCCGATATGCCGCTCGCCCTCGGAGAACGGAGTCGAGAGCCATACCTTCACGATCTCTTCGGCCACGCCGGGTCCGATTACTCGCTCGCCCATTGCCAGCACGTTCGTATCGTTATGCTCGCGGGTCGCCTTGGCGGAGAAGAGATCATGCACGAGCGCGCAGCGAATGCCGGCCACCTTGTTGGCGGCAATCGACATGCCGATGCCGGTGCCGCAGATCAGGATGCCGCGATCGGCTTCGCCGGAGGCGACCTGTTCGCATACCGGCAACGCATAATCAGGGTAATCGACGGATTGACTGCAGTCGCAGCCTACATCAACAATCTCGTGCCCGAGCGACTCCAGCAGCGGAACGATCACGTCCTTCAAGCGATAGCCCGCGTGATCGGCCCCAATAGCAATCTTCAATGCCAACACCTCTTCTTTAAGAATTTCCTTGCCCGGTTCCTTGCGCTTGGCAAATCACCCCATGCTGCTAGTATACCTCTCCAGCGGAAAAACCTCTATCGGCCATGCCTGATTGCCGGGCGCGGACCAAACCCAAATCATCAGCCGGCATGACGAAAAGGGAAGAACAACCAGTCGATCCGGCCATCGCCAAGCCCGCAAGTCGCGAAATCAAGGTGAAACGGCTACGCTGTCCTTAGGAGGCGGGGCTCGTTACATTCCGAGAATTCTAAGCTCAGATAAGGTGCAAAACTTATAAATTCTTAGAATTAAACAAAAAAAGAGCAGACATGCTGTATCAGCATGACGCTCTTTGCCCAGGCGACCGGCCGTATATTCCGATGCTCCACCGTGGTTACCCACTTCCGTCGCCAGTTACATCGGAAACCGTGTTTTGTACCTTCATCATAGCGCAAGACCGCGCAGAAATCAATCCGGATTTCTCCCCGGAAGCGCCTATTTAACGGGCGATGCCGCGTCCGGACAGCTTGTCCAGCAGCTTGCCGATCGCATCCTCGATCTCCCTGGAGCAGCTGTCGTAGAGGGATTGCGAGCCCCCGAACGGATCGGCGATGTCGAAGCTCGGGATGCGGCGTTCCAGCTCCAGCAGACGCCGGCGCTCATCCCCGGTCAATTGCTGGCCGAGCGCTCCTTTCATCTGCATGTCGGAGTACAAGCTTTCGAGCTCTTCGATATTGCGCAGCACGCCCGGATCGGCATTGGCGAACTCCTTTAACGTATACGTCTTGTCCACCGCGTCCGGATGCACATGCAGCAGATCCCGCTTGTGCCCGGACGTCATCGTCAAGATGAGATCCGCCCAATCGACGGCTTCCGCCGTGAGGGCGCGGGACGAACCTTGATGCGCAATCTCGCGCCTGCGCAGCGTCTCGATCGCGTTAGGCGAGATCGGCAATCCGTCGACGGTCGACACGCCCGCTGACCGGACGGCTACCGTCAGCCCCCTCCTCGACGCCTGCTCCCGAAGCAAGGCTTCGGCCATCGGAGAACGACAGGTATTGCCGGTGCATACGAACAAAATACGTTTCATATCGCGATTCCCCTCTCTCATGTAATCAAGAACCATAAAGCTCTACAGGACGAACAGAATGCCGAATACGAGCAGGATCGCCCCGCCGAACGCTTCGCCGTATTCGCCCAGATTGCCGCTTACCTTCCTCCCCAGGAACAAGCCCAGCATCGACATTAACCCTCCGAGAAGGCCAAACAACATAATCGTCAGCCACAGATCGACCGAAAACATGCCGAGCGTGATCCCGACCGAAAAGGCGTCAATGCTGACGCTCACCGCGATGACGAGCAATCCCCATAAGGAGCGATGATCGAACGACGCCGCTTCTTCTCCCTTAAACGAGCTATAAATCATATGACCGCCGAGCAGCATGAGCAATATGCCCGCCGCGGTCGTAGCAACTTGTCCCAGCAAGCCGCTGACGAACTGTCCCGTCAATAGTCCGCCGATCGGCATAATGACGTGAAATAGGCCGATGACGAAGCCCAGCTTCAGAATATCGCGCAGCCTGATTCCCTTTAGCCCGATGCCCAGCCCAAGCGAGAAGGCATCAAACCCCAGCGCCGCCGCAATGCAGAGCAGCGTCAATACTTGTCCGGCATATACATTCGCATCCCACACTACCATCTCCCCCATGTCCGCCGCGCGTTCTCTAACCCATCATATGCGGACAAGAGGAGGTTCAATACTAAATAATGGAATCCTTATCGGACCGTTTCGAGCCGCCCTCCGGACGCTTTGGCCATCCGGTTCAGCAAGGCCGCGCCAATGCCCGCCTTAGCCGGCGACTCCGCCCATATGCGCTGAATGCCGGCGGAGTCGAACTGCCGAAGCGCCGCATAGAGTCCTTGCGCCGCGTCCTCGAGCTTCGTCTCGCTGCCCATGCCGATGACGAGGTCCGCTGCATAGCGGGATGCGCGTTCGTCGAAAGCGAGCACTCCCGTCGATAGGCCGGCTGCCCGGCCGTCGTCGACGGCGGCTTGTATTGCCGCCGCGACGGACTCTCGTTCCCCGCTAACCAGCGTCAGCTCGCCCTGCGGGGCGTAGTGCGCGTATTTCATGCCGGGCGAACGCGGCGTCGCTTCATCGCCCAATTCGTCGTCCGTTACGATGACCGCCAGGGGCAGCGCGGCTTGAAGCTCCTCCGCCGTGATCCCGCCGGGTCTCAGGATGCGGACGAGGCCGTCGCCCTCCAGCTCCACGACCGTCGACTCCAGTCCGACGCCCGTCGCCCCGCCGTCCACGAGGCCGTCGATTCGTCCGGCGAGATCCTCCAGCACATGCCCCGCCGTCGTGGGGCTTGGCCGTCCCGATCGGTTGGCGCTTGGCGCGGCGACCGGACATCCGGCTTGCCTAAGCAACTCGAGCGCGACGGGATGATCCGGCATGCGGACGGCAACGGTCGGCAGTCCCGCCGTTACGAGCGGCGACAGCGCCCCTTCCTTGGCGGGCAGCACCAACGTCAACGGTCCCGGCCAAAAAAGCTCCATAAGCTTGTCCGCGAGCGGCGAACGGGCTCCTATCAGCTCGTCCAGCTGAACCTTGTCCGCGATGTGCACGATAAGCGGATTATCGGAGGGCCGGCCCTTAGCCTCGAAGATGCCGGCAATGGCTTGGTCGCTGCGGGCATCCGCTCCGAGGCCGTACACCGTCTCCGTAGGGAACGCGACGAGCCCCCCGGCGCGCAGCGCATTCGCGGCATGGGCCAGCGTCATGACGTCATTCGAGCTTTCCGTACATTCTACTTTCCAAACCAGCGTATCAGGCATCTTATGCTCAATCCTCATTGTGACTAGTGTTTGTTAGCCGTTCTTCCCGCTATTATAACATATCGATCAACCCCCGGGACTCTTCTTGTCGAGAGGGAGCATCCGCCCGCATAACGAAGGGCGCCTGTCCCCTACGGGGTCAACAGGCGCCTGCATGGCAATGCGTATGAGTCGGCGGTTCGGGACTAGAACAGCGATTTAATCCAGTTGATCAGCTTCTCGAGCATCTCCCAGATAAAAAATTTGGCTTTCGGCGCTTCCGCCTGCTTCTCCGGCTGAGCTGCCGCCGCATCCTTATCGGAAGCATCCGCGCCTGCCTTTACCGCCGTAACCGCGGCACCCGCTTCAGCCTTGGCCGGGACATCGGCAGCCGCCGACGCCTCTCCTGTAGCAGCGTCCACGAAGCAGAGAGGGGGGAACAGCACGCACCACCAGTTTTGTCCTTTGCCTTCGCCGATCGTAATCAGCAGGGCCTCGTATTGACCGGCGGGATACACTTTGCTGCCGTACATCTTGGTCGGGAAATCGACGAGCCCAAGCTCGGCCGAAGACGTGTAAGCGAAGCCTCTGCTTGCAAGCACGTCCTTGACGATGCCTTGCAGTTCCGGCAGCTTGGACTGAATCGTCGCGCGGGCTTCCTCGATCGTTTGCTGCCCCGACGCCCAGCCGTTCATCGCTTTGACGACTTCGTCGCGCACGACGCGCTTCACCAATTGATCGGCCGCGCCGTCGGAATTGGCCAGAATACGAAGACGGATCGCTTCGGACGGAATGTCTCCCGTGGCGAGGGCGGCGTCCATTTTATGAGATTCCCAGCTCATAATGAGCACAATAATGGCGATAACAATAAAACCGTACGACGGACGGTATGGATTGCGATAAGGTTTAGCGGAATAATGGAAGGAAGTAGTATAATAACGGGACATGACACAAGCTCCTCTCGCGCACCCGCCGGTGCGTCTGCTTGCGTTCCGGAACGTCTCTATCCGTCATTATGTCCGGGAGGAGCGCTATATAAACCTATCAATCAGAGAAATCGATAGATTCGCATAAGGAGTGGAAGAACATGCTGGATATGACGACGGTCGACTCGTACCGGCCGTTGCTGATGACGCTGGCTTACCGGATGTTAGGCTCTCTCAGCGAAGCGGAGGACATCGTGCAGGATGCGCTGGCCGACTATGCGATGACGGCGGACCGCAGCAAAATCGAGCACGAAAAGGCCTATCTGGTACGCATGGTCACGAACCGCAGCCTGAACCTGAAGCAATCCGCGCGTAAACGCCGCGAATTCTACGTCGGTCAGTGGCTCCCGGAACCGGCCATCCGGACCGGGGAGGGGGAAAGCGCCCCTGCCCTGCTCGGCTCCGCGAACGGCGGCACCGGCAATCCCGCGGATTACATCGAGCGGCAAGAGAACATCACGTACGTCATGCTCGTCATGCTGGAGAGGCTGACCGCCGTCGAACGCGCCGTCTTCCTGCTGCGCGAGACGCTGGACTTCGATTACGGCGACATCGCGGACATCGTGCAGAAGTCGGAAGCGAACTGCCGCAAAATTTTTAGCCGGGCCAAAGAGAAGCTGCAAGGCTCGGCCAAAGAGGGCTTGAGCGCGGACGCCATCGACCCCATGCGGCGGAACGAGGAACAAGCCTGGGCGTTCGCCAAGGCGTTTATGCAGGCGGCGGAAACCGGCAATTCGTCCGCGCTGGTGGACATGCTCGCGCATGACGCCGTATTCGTGGCCGACGGAGGCGGCAAAGCGAACGCAGCGATCAATCCGATCGAGGGCAGCGAGCGCATCGCGGCCTTCTTCTTGGGCATCGCGCGCAAAGGCACGATGGGCGATTCGTTCTTGCCGGTCGTCGTGAGCGGCCAGCCCGGCTTCATCGTCACGCAGGACGGCAAGCCGGACAGGGTCATGGTGTTCGGATGGGACGCGGACAATCGAATTTCGCGGATTTTTATTATTTTGAACCCGGATAAGCTCGAAGCCGTCACAAACCGATTCGCCGCCTTGTCTTAGATAGCAGAAGCCGATGCAAGCGGTCGGCACTACTATCCGAGGAGTGATTGGCAATGACTATAGAACCAAGAATGCTGCTCAATGAGGTTAATCCGGCGGCTTACGCGGCGATGCTGGGACTCGAAAAATTTCTGGCCGGCTCAAGTCTCGACAAGAAGCTAAAGGAGCTCGTGAAGATTCGCGCTTCGCAAATCAACGGCTGCGCCTTCTGTCTGCATATGCACGCCACCGACGCCCGCAAGCTGGGCGAGACGGAGGTTCGGATCTATACGCTTAACGCTTGGCGCGAAACGGCCTACTTCACCCCGCGGGAGCGAGCGGCGCTTGCGCTGACGGAAGCCGTAACGCTGGTGTCCGCGAACCACGTGCCGGACGACGTATACGAGGAAGCGGCTCGCCACTTCAGCCAGCAGGAAATCAGCGAGCTGCTGATGGCCATCATCACGATCAACGCTTGGAACCGCATCGCGATCACGACGGGCCTGACGCCGCCGGCTTAACGTCGATCGCGGGGCGGAGGCACGGGCAGAGACACTGGGCGCTGGGAGGCGCGGGACAACCCGAGAATTGAGGCTGTCGATTTATTGTGAGTAACGGAGCGAAAACGTTCTACTCTCGCTAACGGACCACAGAGACTCTAAGTGCAGCATTTTCGCGATATTGAAACTCTAACGGACTCAGATGACATTATTTGGTGTTTTTCCGCCCATTCTACGCGGTTTTGATGTCATTAAGGTCGTCTGTGTCCGTTACAATTTGGACAGCTTCTATTATTGCGGAATAGCGACTGTGGTGTCCATTACGTTAAGCCACGACTTGACTTCGCTGCCATCCACAATGAATCGACTGCCTCGAATTTCGGGTTAGAGAGGCGCGGGGTGCTACAGGGAGCGCTGCATCCCGAAATTTTCGGGGTAGAGAGGCGCTAGGCGCTACGCGGGGCGCTGCATCCCGAATTTTTCGAGGTAGAGAGGCGCTAGGCGCTACGGGAGGCGCTGCATCCCGAAATTTTCGGGGTAGAGCGCCGTGAGGCGCTCCACGGGGCGCTGCATCCCGAAATTTTCGGGGTAGAGCGCCGTGAGGCGCTACGCGGGGCGCTGCATCCCGAATTTTTCGAGGTAGAGAGGCGCTAGGCGCTACGGGAGGCGCTGCATCCCGAATTTTTCGGGGTAGAAAGCCGCGGGGCGCTACTGAAGGCGCTGCATCCCGAAATTTTCGGCGTAGAAAGCCGCGGGGCGCTACTGAAGGCGCTGCATCCCGAATTTTTCGGGGTAGAAAGCCGCGGGGTGCTACCGAAGGCGCTGCACCCCGAATTTTTCGGGGTAGAGATGCGTTGGGCGCTACGGGAGGCGCTGCATCCCGAAATTTTCGGGGTAAAGCGCACGGCGAGTTCATTACATTGTATGTAAGGGAAGTATGGTGAGCTGATAAGCTTTCCAGCAGGTCAACAAGAAGCGTCCCATCGGACCGCCTTAACGAGGTGGCTTGATGGGACGCTTTATTTTGCGTTCAGTTTGGCGGTCACGACGAGCGGCTGGCATCTCGTCACAGACAATCAATCGGCAATCGGCAATCGTTGAAACAACTCCGCCAACAAGCCACTCTAGGTCCGAACCGCCACGATATGTCGCTCGATTCCGTTGTAGTCGGTGACGATTGCGATATCGTCCCAAGCCCCGGCATCGCGCATAAGCTCCGCGACGACGCGCGGCTGATGAATGCCGAGCTCGAACGCTACGATGCGAGGCATCGCGGGGAGCAGCGGCAGCTGCTCCAGCATGCGGCGGTACGGATCCAGCCCGTCCGCCCCGCCGACTAGCGCGAGATGCGGCTCATGGTCGCGCACCTCGCGCTGCAGCCCGTCCATATCCGCCGCCGGTATGTATGGCGGATTGGACACGAGCACGTCGATGCGGCTCCCCATGGCAACGAAGGGAGCCAGCAGGTCGCCCTGCACGAACGTAACGCGGTCCGCCGCCTCATGGCGGACCGCGTTCGCGCGGGCGACCTCAAGCGCGTCCGGAGACAGATCGGACGCGCTCACGCGCCAGCCGTGACGCTGCGCAGCCAGCGTCACGGCGATCGCTCCGCTACCGGTGCCGACGTCGACCACCGTCGGCGCCGCAGCGATCGCCCCTCCGCTGCCCGAAGACGCGGGCAGCGGACCCGAGGCCGCCGGCCAGAGCCGATCGGCGGCCGCAAGCACGCCCTCGACGAGCAGCTCCGTCTCGGGGCGAGGGATCAGGACGGCCGGCGTCACCGCGAACGGCCGTCCGTAGAACCATTCCTCGCCGATCACGTACTGGAGCGGCTCGCCCGTCGCGCGGCGGCGCACCAGCGCCTGCCACTCCTCCCCCTTGTCCCGGGGGAGGAGATCGTTCCAGGCGAGCAGCAGCGCCGCGCGGTCCATCCCCAGCACATGCAGGAGCAGACGCTCTGCATGGCTGCGTCCATCCTCGACTCCATTCGACTCGAGCCAAACTCCCGCTTTCACGCAAGCCTGCCTGAGCGTCATCGGAAGCTCGTACCATTCTTCGTCAGCCTTGATTTCTTGCGCCACTGCCACTCACTCCCCTAGACCTATCCGTCTTCCCTCATCCTATGCGATGAATCATCCATACTCCGCCCGACCACACACCCATCCGCCTAATAATGCTCTAACGGCCATGGAAGACGTAACGACGCCAGATATAAGCATTTTCCCAAGCTTACGGACACGACAGACCTTATCCTGCCCCAAGCATCTCCAACAACAGCCTTTCATCCCGTTAGCGCTCTTGGCTAGGCTGTCGATTCATTGTGAGTTACGGAGCGAAAACGTTCTACTCTCGCTAACGGACCGTAGAGATTCTAAATGCAGCCTTTTCGCGATATTGAAAGTCTAACGGACTCAGATGACACTGATATGAACGAAACCTGTCAAGCGTCTGTGTCGCTCCTACGTTTTTGACGCACTTGAATAAGGGTCTGTCAATTTATTTT